>Ga0256907_1000105_pt1 | contig 26157 bp, 15 predicted proteins | sample MC6MC0745MT_FD_186329 | JGI IMG/M metagenome (GOLD analysis project Ga0256907, IMG submission 186329) | Metatranscriptome of enriched soil aggregate microbial communities from Iowa State University, Ames, United States - MC6-MC0745-MT... | ecosystem: Environmental > Terrestrial > Soil >... | reverse complement strand
GGACAATCTGCAATTCCGTCTCGGATATCTTGCCGCGCGTTTCCGAGACGTACGTGAGGAGCTGGCCGCGTTCCCCTTCGAGGCGTGTCGCTTCTCGCTCAAGCGCGGTGAGCTTGCTGATCGGCAACAGACCCTTGGCCCAGAGTTCGCGCGAGCCTGAGAGTTCGCGGTTGATAAGGTGCATTTCCTTCGCCTTGGCCGTCTCTCGGAGACCGTATCCGGCGATTTCCTGTTCAAGCTGGGAAATCCGTTCTTTGAGTTGCGCCTTTTGTCCGAGCCGCGCCTTACGTCTCAAAAGGAACAGCTTGCTTTCCCCCTCCAGAACTTGCGCTGCGTCGGGATCGGAAGAAGCTATCGCCAGTGCCGGAAATTCTACGCTGGTTTTGTCATCGCGTTCGGCCTCGAGCCTCGCCTTGCGCGCCGTCAACGCCGTTAGCGCCTTCGTTACGATGGCGAGATTGGCGCGGGCGATGGTGTCATCGAGATGGATGAGCACGTCGCCGGCTGTGACGCGATCTCCCTCACGAACGAATAGATGGGCAATGGTACCCCCGGTGCCGTGCTGCACCTTTTTCTCATGCGATGAGACGACGACGACTGCAGGGGCGATGATAGCCCCGGAAATGTCCGAAAACCCGGCCCAACCTCCGACGCCGACGGCGAGGAGGACCACGCTCAGCATACCCCCACGCACGTGTCTGCGAATGGAAGCCTCACACATGTCTCGGACGGCGTTGCTCATTCCGCGGCCCCCGCCTGTTCCGAAACGATCCTAAGCGGCTTCGGAGGGACATGCCGTGACAGCACGCGCGACAGGACTTCGTCTTTGGGACCGATTGAGTCGATCTTTCCATTCCGCAAAATGAGAATGGTATCGACAGCCGCCAACGTACTGGGGTGATGCGCGATGACGACAACGATTCCGCCGCGTTGGCGAACGCCGATCATCGCTTTGAGTAGGGCGGCTTCGCCTTCGGGATCCAGATTTGCGCTCGGTTCGTCGAGCACGACCAGGAATGGTTCTCGGTACAAGGCGCGCGCAAGGGCGATACGCTGCTGCTGACCGGTGGATAAGCCGACGATCGGATCCTTCAACAGTGTTTCGTAGCCGTCGGGCAGGCCTACGATGATGTCATGAACGTGGGCAGCGTTTGCGGCTGCGATGATATCATCCGCAGAAGCGGTTTCATCAAATCGCGAGATATTGTCTGCGATGCTGCCGGGAAGAAGCGCAATATTCTGGGGAAGATAGCCAATGTGGCCACCGAGCGCATCCGAGGTCCATTGATCGAGTGACGCTCCGTCGAGCCTGATCTGCCCCCGCACCGGCTTCCAGGCTCCGACCAGCAATCGAGCCAACGAGGACTTTCCGGAAGCGTTGGGCCCAATGATTCCGAGGCCCTGCCCACTGCCAAGCCGGAACGAAACATCGCAAACCGTTAAGGTCCGGGATCCGGGCGGAGCAACACTCGCGCACTCGACTGATAATTGGACATGCGGACATGGTAGCAAAAGTTTTGCGGTAGATTCAGTCGTTTCCAAAAGCCGCACAAGCCTCGACCAACTCTCCCGCGCTGCGACCCAATTTTTCCAAATGGGAATCGAAGCATCCAGTGGCGCCAAGGCGCGCGCCGATATCACCGAAGCAGCAATCATGACGCCTGAAGTCGCATCGTGCCTGATGACGAGGTAAGCACCCATGGCCAGGATGGCAGATTGGAGAGAGATCCGGAGGACGCGTGCGGCGGTTCCGAAGGCGCCTGCATAATCCGCAAGTTTTTGATGAGCTGCGACGTACTCATTGTTCGCACGTTGCAATCGTTCGCCAATGCGTTCGACCATTCCCATCGCAACCAGGGCTTCGCCGCGACGATGACTGGTTTCGGCAAGGCATTGCCGGTCTCTAAAATGCTGGCTCACTTTTCGTGTCGGAGCGCGGCAGCATGCCTCGGTCAGAATCATTATCGCGACGAGCGCAAAGATTCCCGCCATGGCGACGACCGCGAGAAGGGGATGGAACAGATAAATGACCCAAAGATAAAACGGCACCCATGGAAGATCGAACAACACTGTTGGACCGGGTCCCGACGCGAAGGAACGAACAATGTCCATATCGCGGAGAGCCGTGGCTTCTGTGGGGGCCGAGGATTGCTCCAGCGGTCGTCGGACGAGCGCTTTGAATACTGTCCCCGAAATCTCTGCGTCGAGGGTTGTCGCCAGTCTCACCAAGACCCGCGCGCGGATCAATTCGAGCAGTCCGTAAAAGAGGAAAAGCCCGGCCACCAAGATTGAGAGAACGATAAGTGTCGGCAGCGATCGGCTCGGCAAGACTCGATCATAGACTTCGAGCATGAAAATGGAGCCTACGAGCGCCAGAATATTGATCAGGGCGCTAAAGCACGCGATGGCTCCAACCGAACGCTTGATGGTGCCCGCCCAGGAGTGAAACCTAAAGCCGGTGCCGCATCCGGTGGTTTTGTTTCCGGAAGCGTCTTGTCGGCAGCCAAGCGACACAGCGGAACGCACCAGAATTCTCCACACTTACATGTGCTTCGAAATCAAATACTCATGAAACGAATTTAAGAAAATGCTGGGCTCATGGCGTGATGCAGATTCATCAGGCCGACGAACTTTTGGGGTAAGCTTACTCGAGGATGGGCAATCGACTGGTCAGCACCAGCTGGAGGAGTTCTGCTTGCTTGTGCGTGCCCGTTTTGGCCATGATACGGGCAATGTGATTTCTTGCGGTGACCGTCGCTATTCCCAACGAGCTTGCGACGGCACCTGCGTCGGGTACGTCCAACAGGCATTCCAACACTTGCCTCTCGCTTTGCGTCAGGCCAAAGCTCGATGCAAATTCGCGGACATCGCTAGGCGATCGGATGTCAGGGTCACGAAGATAAATGAAGGCTCGAACGATAGGAACGTCCGGAAAGAAATTTGAGGGATAATAAGGTACAACTCGGGCGAAGATCGGCCGGCCGTCAGGGCGGGAAATAGCCAAAGATCCACCTCGTTCGCCGCTTCGGCGTACAGCGGTGTCGATAAGCGTAAGCAAGCGAGAATTGGTCACGCTGTCATTGATGTGCAAAAATCCGCCGAGGATGCTTAGCCCCACTTTGGCTTTCAGCATCGCTTCCGCGATCCGATTAGTACGTATAACGCGCCCTTTCTCGCCTACGAGAACAACCCCGAAGTTCACCAGGTCGAGAGCGAATTGGGCCGCCTCTCCGGTTGCCTGCAGGGCCGCAAGGCGCTTGTTGAGGTCTAGCGCGCGGCGCACGTGCGGAACCAACCTTTGAAATGCCTTCAACTCGTCGGCAGAATACGGATCGGAATTTGTCCCGGTCACGACACCGAGGCAGGAAACCTGGCCACCGTTCTTTCCGAGGACTGCGGTCACCGAGCCGTTTAAGCCGAACCGCAATGCGAAATCGTTGTAGAATTCGGAATGGTGGTAGTACTTCCTAGGGACCAGTTCATGGTCTCCCACTGCGCGTCCAGTGTCCGCGAGCGTCAAAGGTTGGTTGAGAGGATTGATGGAGAAAAAGTATTGCTCGTAGGCGCTAAGAGCATCCGGATCAAAATTATAAGACACACCGAAGGAGAAGGAATTCTCAGCGTCGCCGACGTGCATCGCTGCGCCAACGCCCCTAAACGCGGTAGTTAACGATGCAAGAAGGAATTGCCACTGGCTCGGATCGGAGCCGGCACCGTAGATTGCGTCAATGATTAAATCTATGTCCACGCTGGGAATGATTACGCGTAGTTCTATGACTACACTCTTTTTATCAGAGAGCGGACGATACGAGGACTCCCCAATTAGAATAATTTGTATGCGACCCCTTAAAGGCCTCAGTCGCGATTGTGACTCGGGTTTATCCAGCGACCGGCCAAAGGTATGTTCCCGATGTTGCTGTGAGTTGGCACAAAAAGTTTCGTTGCTGCCTTGATTTTCAATGGTCCGACACGCCCAGACCGAAGATGCACCCTCCCCCCTTGGGCCATGTCGGTTCTATCACTAAACTGATTTACCTTTCCTCATGACAATTCTGAACAAGTTTCAAAACAGAACTGGAACGGTGAATGTTATCGAGGCCAAACGTCGAGCCCTCATTGAAAAATGTACGAGACGGGCTGACAGAATTCGAGAAGTTGCCTCGCTCTAGAATGCGAAGTTCATTAGATATTATGGTGCCTGCAATACGGAACATAAGCATCGGGGCATCTCGTCGAAAAGCTACTCAATATGTCGCGTCTGAGTTTCTTGGCATGGCTGAGGAATGCATGTGGGCCGCTCTCCGAGTTACTTTTTGCGGTGCTCCAATACCCAGAGCATAGCTTCATCGAGATTCTCCGCAACGTAGCTCGGCCGGAAGCGCATTTTGGACTCGTCTCCGGGACGGTACTTGCCAGTCCGAACGAGAATTCCGTTCAAGCCGCTGGTGATTGCGCCATCCACGTCGGCCTCTGCATCGTCGCCAATCATAACAGCTTCATTTGCACGGCAATGAAGATCATCGACTGCCGTATGGAAGAAGTCCGCCGATGGCTTGCCAAATAGCATGGCCTGTCTATTTACTGCAAATTCGAGAGCCGCGACGAAGGGGCCGGCATCTAAGCTCAACTCCCCATCCACATCCTTGAAGTTCCGGTTCTTTGCAAGCGCCACCAATTCCGCGCCGTCAATGATCTTCCGATATGCGCGATTGAGGCGGTCGTAGGTGAAGTATTGTCCGGCGTCTCCGACAATGACAGCTTCCACCCGCCCACGCGGTAGGCCCGCAAAGTCCTCTTCCAAGTTGGGATGCACGACCAAAAACGGCGATAGCATGTGCTTTTCGAGATAGGCTCGCGCTAGCAGGGCTGGCGTTAATAACTCGTCGCTTGAGACATGCAGGCCCATTGCATGCAGATCTGCGATCACCTGACGCTTCGAACGGCGCGTGGTGTTGGTGATGAAGCGTAGCGGTAGCCCGACATTGCGCAGCTGTTCGACTGCTAGAAGGGCACCTTCAAGGACGGTACTCCCCACGTAAATGACGCCTCCGAGATCTAAGAGAACGCCGGAGATTGCAATCGTGTCGTCGCCACGTCCTTGCATGCTCGACATCCTCATCACCTCAGTGGCGGACCACACTGCCGGATCGGTTTTCGGAAAGTGCTAGGTCCACCGCGGCTCCGGCTGGTAGGCCATCTCCGCAATTACCTTAGTCGCATCACCTCGCCCTTGGTAGCGTCCCATCAGATACCCGTTCTCGTCATCGTTGACCGCCCGTTCGTCCGGCAATACCAGTGCTTAGATTTTCGGATCTGGGTCCACTTCCAGTCGACGTTGCCGCGATCGAGCCGCTTTACGATTTCCTGTGCGAGTTTCGTGATCGAGTAGGATCGCGAATATGTTTCAGAGACGGACTTTTGACGTAATCGAACAACATGCGCTTGACCGCCCAGGTGCGTTCGTCGTCGATCATGTTCAGATCCCCCGCGAAGAACTGCCCCTATAGATCATCCGTCTTGGTGCCGGATGACTTCAGCTCGTCGTTATTCAGGAACCGCCGTGATTGAACAGGATCAATCCGATCGGCCTGCGCCAAGGCCCACTGCGCCCATTGAGCCAAGGCTTCGTCAGGCACTGGCGGACTGAGGCTAAGGTTCAAAGCCTTAACTTCATCCACATATAGCCTTATGTCGCGCGCTCTTTGCAGGGCTTGCGCTTCTTCCAGAAGCCGGTCGACTCGCGCCTTTTCGAGAACCGCAATACGCTCGCGCTCTTTCCGCTCTGCTTCAGCCTTTTGTTTTCGCGCTTCCTCGATGCGTTCCAGTCTGTGCTTCAAACGCCATTTGTGATGATCTATCTGGTGCTCACGGTAGCGCTCTTCGCCCAAGACAATGAGATTGACCAGCGTTGTGCGTAGACTTGTTTCCAACGCTCGGCCGGGTTGATCTTCGGTCAACGATATTGCGGCTGTCTTGTAGCCGGCCTTGATTGCAAGTCGGAGGCTCTCCCGCCGTTGTCTGGTTTCATTCTGGCCTGCCGTACGAGGATTTCGCGGCGTTTCAGTCAGTTCAATCTCGAAACTCGTGCGGCCGATGTGGATTGTGATCTCATCGGCCTTATCGCCTCGGACAGAACCGCTAAAGCCCTGCTTGGCCAGCGCAAGCAGGAGTGCGTTTAGGATGCGCAGACGACGTCTTTGCAGCGGGCTGTCAAAAATGGGGGCGTTCCACGCCCAGGCATAGTTCGAATCGCGCTGCTCCTTCCGTTTTGCGCTCGTCCTTCTCCAGCAGCTTGCGAATATCTGGGTGTGCGAGTTCGAAGCTCGTTGAAATACGTACAGCCGAAGTCCGTTTGTCGATGCGGGCACGGACCGAGTCGATGGATTCCTCAAAAACGGGTGCAGCTGGTTCAGGTTCGTTCTCGTCGATCGCCTCCCGATAACCCCAGTAGCGGTCCTGACCGATTGTCACCTCATCGGAATGCCCCGGCTCGCGGGCCGGCAGCGGAAAACGCACAACGCGGTGCCCAGCCTTCTTCTTGTTCCAATAGCCGCGAGGCGGAACTGGTATCGAGGCGTTGCGGCAGGCCTTGGCAAGGCCCACGTCCGATATCTCGAAGCGAGCCGCGATGTCGCGCATCGGTTCGGACCAAACCAGATTGTAGAGTTCGAGACGTTTGAAACTGTGCGCCATGGCAGCCCTCTTGTGTATTGAGCGGCATTATATCCAAGACGTATAATGGCGGGATGTAGGGTCGCGCCGAAGGAGCGAGGCCGTCCTACGTGGGTCGCGTCGAGAAGTCTGAGCGACTCGATCAATCTCGTCCTACATGTGGCGCACCCCGGGCATCTTAGCTCAGACGGAGACGGCTTGCGCTCGACCCGCTTTTACAATGGTCGTGAGGTGTGCAGGACCCTTCCTCTCGTATCGAGGCGACCTTGAAAACCGCAACTGGCTCCGGCTCCGTTATTTTCCTAGGGCTGCTTTTCGATCGCGGTTTTTCGTCTTACGACTTCCGCGGGAAAAAGCATCGAAGCACTGCATGGGGAAACATGGACTACCAGAAGATCGCTGGCGACATCCTCTTCGGTGGGGATGTCCTGGACAACGCGGTGCGCGGAGAATTCATCGAGGCCTTAACTTTCGATGCTTTACTTCGCCACGATGTAACGTTGGGTCAAAAGCGCTGGCATCACATTGGAAAAGGATGGGGACCTTGGGACCTGCAACGTGGCACGGCGGCGGCAGGTGACAGGGTTCGGTTCCAGGTGAAAGGCGTCGAAGCAGCTCTGGACGCCAGAAGAGCCCCGACACGAATACGATTTGGGCCACAGGACCTACAAGGTCGTTCCGAAATACTTCTTCCGCGATTTCGACCAGCAAGTCATCGGCGAATGCGAGGTTCACGGATACCGCGCGGATTTTTTTCTACTTGCCTGGCATGAGAGCGGACCGCAATCAGATCCGAATACTTACGCCTACTTTATCGTCCCGGCCTCGGACCTGACTCCAACGCTCGCCGGCCCCGTCAAGAAGATCCACATCGACGTGGTGAAGAGGCGCAAAAGCCACTCATTCGCGGAGCTACCGCAGGCATTGAACGATTCTGCCGACGCGTTTCTGGCCGTGGCGAAAACGCCTGCGTAACGTACGGATCTGCAATCGCCATCGAGGTCAGTAAAGCGCGGCTGACCTCGATCGATAGCAAGTTTCCTATGCGCCGCCTCCATGATGATGTTCTCATATCGGCTGCCGTGATGGCGGAGCAAACTGCACTGCTGAAAGCGCGACTCCCGGCACCGTTTGGCACCGTGTGGAAGCAGTGTCGAAGTTGAAGTGCTCGATCTGTGCCGTCAAGGCCTCAACGGGATGTTTGACCGCAGTGATATTGAAACTCGGCCGTGGTCCGGCCGTTTTTCTTTTTCTGGTAAGCGGAACTATATTTTATATTCGAGCTCATAAAAAATATCGTTCCTTATATAATTATATCGCACAGCCGATATTGCTTTTTTGCGAATTGCCGATGATTGCGCTTGCGTTGCGATGGACGCTGCCACCATATTCACTCCGATATCTTGGAGTGGAAAAAGATGAATAATAAAAATATCCTAGAGAAATTTGTTCCCGCCGAGTGGGACTATCACCGTACTATTTTTATGGCACCGGGCAATGTTGAAGCCGATGACGGCAAAACGCCCCCAGAATTTGGAGAGCAATACCGCATTCTCTCGCGCGAAATCAGCGATTTTGGAGCTGTTACATATTTTGATACGCCCAACGCTCTGCGCGACGTCGTTTACCAGGGCGCCAACACCTATCTGCCGCTAGCTCATTTCGATGTTTGGGCTCGCGATACCGCGTTCATCCCGCTCTGGACTGCAAACGGATTGGTGGCTTTGGTTCCCAAATACACCCACTATGGGCAATCCTTGGCATTACTCAAACCCGGCGCCGCGAAAGATGCGGACCTCGCCAAGCGATTGGCAGGCAAGCTCCGCCTGACGATTGTCGAGACGGAACTTGCCTTTGAAGGCGGCGCCATCGATAGCGACGGCGAAGGCACCTTACTCGTCACCGAGACTTGCCTGCTCGACGAGAGGCGTAATCCAGCTGAGGTCGGGGAAACGTATGCCGCCAAGAAAGCGCGCATCGAGACGATGTTGAAAGCAGCGACCGGCGCACGCGCCATTATCTGGCTCTACGGGTCATCCTCACCCCACGACATCACTAAGGGGCATGTCGATGGCATTGCGCGTTTCATCAAACCCGGCGTCGTTGTCCTGCAGGAACCCGATGACGATGCGGGAGATGCGCGCGCAGATTTCGAACGCAACTACACGGCACTGAAAGATGCCACAGACGCCAATGGTCATCCGCTGCGACTGGAGATCGTGCGTGGTCCGCGCTGGGATCCCGGTTGGACTCCGGGCTTCTGCGACAGCTATGTCAATTTTCTCTTCGTCAACGGCGGCCTCATCATGCCGGCCTTTGGGGACAAAGAGCGCGACGCTGCCACACAGGAGAAATTTCGGAGCCTACTTCCCGATCGGGAAATCTGCTCGGTGAACGTCAATGCCATCTGCGCACTCGGCGGCGGCATTCACTGCGTAACGTCCAGTCTACCGCACACGCGCATCACGTTCGAAGATGTGCGCACGGCGACCTTCGAACATTTCGCGGCTGCTGTCCGCAAGAAGCACTTAAACAGTGATTCGGAAAGTATTGGCCGCGTTCTTGAAAGCAAAATGATCCAGAAATTCAGCCGCAATGGTCAGGAGGAACGCGCCTGGATTCCAAAGGATGTGGACAACGCCAAAATCTTAAAAGCCGCAGCGCTAGCCCTCGCTAGCAATCAACGCAGGTGGGAGGACGTCAAGGAGGATGATCTCATCGATGCGCTGAAGAATCCGTGCGATGATAACAGCCTGCGAAAGTCCCTGTCTGCTTGCCTGAAAGGTGGAACTGTCGAAAGTGACGTTACCGCGATGATCAAGTGGCGCGCTTTACTTCAGCATTATCCTAACTTCGCAGAGGAAGTACTCGATCCTATCGTGAGCAGATTCATAAATGCGCCTGCGTTAGAGGATGACAATGAGCACGGCCTCTCCGATGTCGAAAAGACAGCATTGATTTCCGCGTCTTTTGTAGAAAAGAAAAACGATCGGTGCCCCGAAATATGTAACAAGATTGCCATTGGCATGCTTGTTCCGTTGGCCAGCGAATTCTTCCGCAATCTCGGTCGTCCGGGCTTCAAGCCCGACCGACACATTAAAAGTCTTTTGACATTGTGGATGCCGAATCTTCCACAAGCCATGAAACGCGCCCAGCAGCTCAATCAACTGTATTTTCTCAACCAAAATCAAGAAAGAGTTCGCATGCTTGCTTACTGCATACTTGGTGATTGGTTTACCCGGGGCGAAGAGGACAAGACGCGGGCTGATCAGATTATCTGGACTTATGGCTCCGTCACCGCCCGCGATCCCGTAGCCCGCTTATTGCCGCCCGAAGGGTTCCTCTCGGGGCGAGGAGGGGCTTAATGGACCCATGACTGCCTTTACGATGCCTACGGCAACAGCGCATCAATTTCATATTTTGGGGTCGCGCGAAGCGGCCCAGCAAGTCCTCAATTCACCCAGGGACTGTGTCGGGACCGTCGACTCGGCCACTAAACCCAGCCGTTTCGTCCTTAAGGTCGCGGAAAGCCTCGCCAGCTTAAAATCAAATGGGAATCAAAATCGCTTCGTAGTCGAGTCGGAAGTCTAATTTTCTACTCCAAACGGGGTCAGCGATGTCATTTGATGCATTGAGGTTGGTCTGCACAGGCTGCGATTACGAAGATATAGAGCCATTTCAACCTCATCGCGTCGTTTATCAGTCCAAAGCGGGAAACGAAGTCTACGGCCGCTCGGCCGCAGGATGGTGCTACGAATGCGGTGGATACAGTAAAATTGAGTGTATGGACCTGAAAGCCCTCCTTGCTGAATTAGCGGAATTGGAGGACGCATCAGCACGGCATCAGGCCGAACTCGACAGCCTTTCGCAGAAGTATTTTTTTAACTTTGCGCGTCGATCGGCTAAACGCCGTTTAGTGGAGGATGAAGTTCGGAGCGATTTCGAAGGCATCGCCAACCTTCAACATCTATGCGCGATCGTGTTACAGCGCAGCTCAAAGCCCAGATGCTTAGTTTGCGGGTCGTCCGATACTGCTGATCTCGACTTTGAAAACGGGGAGACACGGAGGTTTCGTCATAGATGCGGAGGAAGATTGAGCCTCGGCGCTCACCCCCGTGGTCTCAGAATAAATTTCGGGCGTACCGTTCGTTGTTATGTCCTGGATCAACAGGGCAATCCTATCGAGACGCGCCTAGAACAGCGAATACCCAGCCAAATCTTGAAGAGCTGACCTTGGAAAAGAGCCGGCCGTAGGATCGCATATCTTCGACCCTCCCGATAAACGGAGAGCCCGATGAGATTGATTATCTTTGTAGTAGCGCCATTGATGGCAATGCCTCTGGCTGCCGGACGATCTACATCTCCCTCTCATTGTCCGGAGCCATCACCCGTGAGACATAATTAGAGTTTTGAAGACTGGCGGATTTCGGCATCGTCGAAGCGACTGGAAAGAGCGCAGATGAATCGCAAATTCTTAGCTTAAAACTTATCCGACGGCGCCAATAGCGACCGCCAACCGCATTTCGTTGACAACATGGGCCCGCGCGATTTTCTTTGTTTAATGGGAAGGCCGCTTATTCGATTCTCTAGTTTTTTCTGAGATGCGCTGAAATGATGGACCTCCTTCGAAGGGCTAGCGGCGATTTTGTGGCATTCCTAGGCGATGCACTTCCGAAGCTGTCGAACGACTGGTGGAAGCACCACGTTATCGACCGTCTGAGCTTCCAGCAGCAACGTACTGCCACCGAGCGAAACATTCACTCGCTCGCGCAATTAGACTTCGCCGCGCTCCTACGCGTGCTCGATCAGAATTGGTTCGAGCTCTCCGAGAAGCTCGCTTGGCCGCGCGACGGCCGCAATTGGGTCAAGGAACTTCAGACTGTCCGCAACAAGTGGGCGCACGCCTCCACCGAGGAGACTCCACCCGCCGAAACCTACCGCGACATGGATACATTGGGACGCGTCCTCAACCTGATCCGGGCCGACTTGGGCACACTCCAGAACATTGAGGACGAGAAGCAGCACGCGCTCCGCAGGATGGCGCCGACGCCGCCCACACGTGAACAGTCCACCTCGTCGCCTCAGGTGTCCCCAGCGCCTTCGACGCTGTTCAGAGCCGGCGACATCGTTTCGCTACGCGCAGATCCCTCGAAGTTGCTGCCGATCGTGGAGGTGATACCAGGCGCGGAAGAGTGCAGCTATCATGTATTCGAGAACGGCGCGAAGGCCCTCTACTATGAGAGCCAGTTGCAGCCGGTAGCGGCCACGGCGCCTGCGCAAGTGTCCCTGGACGACGATACGCTTCGGGCACAGCTGACGAGCTTGCATATTCTCTCGCCCTCGACCGCGAACCTGTTCTCGCTGCGGTCCGGCCGCGTGCAGTTCGTTCCGTACCAGTACCGCCCGGTCCTGAAGCTAGTTCGCGCCGACCTACCGCGACTTCTGATCGCCGACGAAGTAGGAGTCGGCAAGACCATAGAAGCTGGCCTTATCATCAAGGAACTCAGGGCGAGGATGGACATCTCGTCGATCCTCATCATCTGCCCGAAAGCGCTTGTCGCCGAGCGCAAATGGCACAATGAAATGCGCCGTTTCGATGAAAGCTTCACGGCGCTCGACGGCGCCTTGCTACGCCATTGCCTGAATGAGACCGAGCTGGAAGGCGAGTGGCCAGAGCAATACGCGAAAGCTATTCTACCGTTCTCGCTGTTCGATTCCCAACTAATCGTTGGCGACCAGGCAGGGAGGCGGAAAGTCCATGGTCTTCTCGCTCTCGACCCGCCTCCGAAATTCGATCTCGTCATCGTCGACGAGGCACATCACATCCGCAATCCGGAGACTTTCCTGCACCAGGGCGTCCGCTACTTTGCTGATAATGCGCGAGCGCTCGTGCTGATGACGGCGACACCAGTGCAGCTTGGTAGCACGGATCTCTACACGTTGCTCAATGTAGTGCGGCCGGACCTGGTGATCGATCAGGCGAGCTTCCAAAAAATGGCCGAACCCAACGGCTTCATCAACGAGGCCATTCATCATTGCCGCTCGGTTGTACCCGGCTCGCAGGAAGCTGCGCGCGTAGCCCTTGAGAACGCAGCCTATACAGAGTGGGGCCGCTTGTTCGTTCGGGAGATGCCTGCATTCCAAAGCATCTACGACCGACTTGGCGGCGAGCCGCTAGGCGACAGGGAACGCATCCGGACAATCTACGACATCGAGCAGCTTTACACCTTCAGTCCGATGGTTAGCCGGACGCGGCGACGTGACATTGGCGAGTTCACCACGCGCAAGCCCGAAACGCTCAGCGTGGAATTCACCCAATCGCAGCAGCGCCTCCACGATGATCTACTAGCGGTGATTTCCAGAATCTTATCCTACACGCACGGTCAACCCAACGTCGCTTTCATGATGACGACTATCCGACGCCAGGCGGCAAGCTGTCTCTATGGGCTGGCGCCGATCCTCTCCGACCTGCTTCAGGGAAAGTTGGACAGTCTGGAGCTCCTGGAAGCGGCCGACAGCGAGGCCGATAACGATCTCCGCTTCGTCGACCAGATCCGGCCGGACATCGAGGCCGTCCTCGTCCAAGCCAAGACACTCGACAGCACCGATCCGAAAGCTGAAGCGTTTTTTCGAATCCTGCGGGACAAGGGGAGGCGGGCGAACAACAAGGCGCTAGTGTTCAGCACCTTCCGTCACACGCTACGCTACCTCGAGCAGCGCGCTGTTGAAACTGACCTACGGGTCGGCATAGTCCATGGAAGCATCCCCGACGATGAGCGCGCCAATGTCCGTCGACGCTTCGCGCTCCCAAAATCCGACCCCGACGCCGTCGACGTTCTCCTGTCGTCGGAGATCGGCTGTGAAGGTCTCGATTTCCAATTCTGCGACTTCCTCGTGAACTACGACCTGCCGTGGAACCCCATGCGCATCGAGCAGCGCATTGGCCGTATCGATCGCTATGGGCAGCAGAGCGAGACGATCGCAATTATAAATCTCGTCACCCCCGGCACGGTCGACGCTGAGATCTACGAGCGTTGCCTCTGGCGTATCGGTGTTTTCCATCACGCCGTCGGCGGTAGCGAGGAGATACTTGGTACAGTCACCAAGCAATTGCACGCTATTGCCGAGCGCTTCGATCTAACCGATCAGGAAAAGGCCAGCCGCCTGCAGCAGCTCGCCGACAACAGCATCAGGCGTATCCAAGAAGATAACGATCTCGAGGACCGCCAGGCTGAGTTGTTCGGCCTGAGCGTCCCCAAGCCATCCTGGCAAAGTGACATCGAGGCGACAGAGTCGATATGGCTTTCACCGGAGGCCATCCACGGCTGTGTCGCTGCTTATCTGTCCAAATGCCTTGGCTGCGACGCTGACCACATACTCGGCGAAAAACCCCTGAAGACACTGCGCATAAGCCAGGCCGCGCGGTCGGTACTCCTCGACGATTATCGCCGGCTTCCCCGGTCGAACGAGCTGATAGCGCGCGAATGGGAACGATGGCTCAAGGCGTCGCAGCCTACAATCGCAGTCACCTTCGATCAGGAAACGGCCAGAGAGAACCCGAAAGTGCTTCATCTTACCGTCGTTCACCCGCTGGTGCGGCAAGCTGCCAACGCCCTCCTACCCACCGACGCCCAGCTTTGTGCGCTTGCCACAGACTCCGCCGACTTGCCTGAAGGCACACATGCCTTCGCGCTCTATCGCTGGTCGATGCATGGCGTGCGAGCCGACAGCAAGCTCATCGCCGTTGCGACAGAGCCCGCCCTCGAAGAAGCATTCCCTAATGTCCTTGCTCAGGTAATTGCGCGGGCCAGCGGTGCGCCGCTATCCGAAGATAGCCGCAAGGCGCTCGACCAGCGGCATCACACACGGTGGGCCGCGGCTCAGGCTAATCACATTGCCAACAACGAGCAGCTCGTCGCGCACCGAATCCATAGCCTTACGGTCAGCCACAAGGCGCGGCTGCAGGCGATCCAGGGGCAGCTAGCGCGCGTGACCAACGACCGCATACGAGTCATGAAGGAAAGCGAATTGGCGCGTGCGCAAGCTGATTTCGACCGGCACATGGAAGAACTCAAGCGGGCTGCAGCGTCGAGCGATATTCGCGTGACGCCCATTGTCTTCGGCACCATCCAGGTCAGACACGGAGGCTTATGATGAGTGTTATTGACGAGGTCCGGGCCGAACGCGAAGACCTTGCGCGCGTCCTCAAGAGGCATATGGGTATTCGCAAGATCGTTGAGGATCTTTATCCCGACCGCGCCCACTTCATCTTCGAGCTCCTGCAGAACGCTGAAGACCGCGGTGCCACCGAGGTGCGCTTTGAGCTTTCAGCAACGAACCTGCGCTTTGAACACAATGGCGAGACGTTCCGGCCGCAGGATATCTTCGCCATCACCGACATCGGCGAGGGAACAAAGGCGGGGGACGAGGACAAGATCGGACGCTTTGGAGTCGGCTTCAAATCCGTCTTCGCCTACTCGGAAACGCCACATATTTGGTCACCGACATTCTCGTTCAACATTAGCGGCCTTGTGCTCCCATCAGAGCTGCCGCCGGCGCCCGATCTCGCCGGGCGGACGCGTTTCGATTTTCCATTCAACAATCCTAAAAAGACGCCCGCAGATGCCTACAAGGAAATCGCGTCAGGACTCGATGAACTGGTCGAGACCACGCTTCTGTTCCTCAGACATATTGAGACAATCCAGTGGCGTGTGGGGGGCACCCGATCGGGCAACATCATGCGTGTTGAGCACGACCGCCCGCATGTCGAAGTCCTCAAACAGCTGGATGGGAAGACAACGACCAGCTCGCATTTCCTAAAATTTGACCAGTCGGTTCCGGGGCTGGCGACCCAGCGGACGGCGGTCGCCTTTGCCCTCGACTTTCTACCGGGCGTAAGCGCCTTCGCTCCCGGCAAGCCACTGTCCCACCAGCTCCGCATTGTTCCTACGGCTGGTCAGGTCGCCGTGTTCTTCCCTGCTGCCAAAGAGACATCTGGGCTGCGCTTCCATCTTCACGCCCCGTTCGTTCCGGAACTGAGCCGCGCCAGCATCAAGGAAACACCCGCCAATAAACCGTTGTTCGATCAGCTTGCGCAGCTCACGGCAAGCTCATTGCACGCCATTAAAAATATGGGGCTGCTTACCGTCGAATTTCTTGGAGTCTTGCCCAATCCACAGGATCAGCTGTCGCCGAGGTATGTTGACATCCTGAATGCTGTCACGGCGGCTATGAATGCCGAACCGCTGACGCCAACCTATGTCAAGGGGCATGCGCCGGCCCGCTCCCTCCGGCAAGCACGAGCCTCCCTAAAGGAACTTCTGGACCAAAACGATGTAGAGTTCCTCGTTGACTATGACGATGATCTGCCCCAGTGGGCGGCAACAGCGACGCAGAGAAACTCCGACGCCGACCGCTTATTGGCGGCGCTCGAAATCACAGACTGGGGTATCGACGAATTTGTCGAATACATTGTCAACAACTCCACCGAAGGTACGCACTACCTTTTGGATCCGCCGTATATCGCAGAGGGGCCAACTCCCGAGACGATGGCGTGGCTGGCATCCAAATCTTCCGACTGGCATCAAGCACTCTATTCCCTTTTGCAGGTCGAAGCGACGGACGAAATCAATCGGCTGGAAGGTTGTCAGATCGTTCGCCTTACCACCGGAGAATACAGTGTCGGCCGCGACTGTTTTTTCCCAGATGAGAAGTCGGGATCTGACGATCCACTGCCGCGTGTTGACATCACCGTCTATACGTCTGGCAAGAGCGTCGCGCAGCATCAGAACGCACGCAAATTTTTGGAAGAAATCGGCGTTCGCACCGCAGGCGAGGCCGAACAGATCGAGATTATCCTGAATCAGAGGTACACCCGTGAAGCCCAGAAGCCAGGCGAAAAGACCTACATAAGAGATCTCGAGAGGTTTGCAGCGCTCGTCGAGAAAGAGCCTGCATGCGCCGCCATGTTCCATGGCTACTATGTATTTAGGTGTGAGCACGGACAGTGGCGCCTGCCGGCAGAAGTCTACCTCGACACTCCTTTCGATTCCACTGGGCTTCGCGCGTTTCACGATGCTCGCGGTAAACGGTCTGACAGGAGGGCGCTGGCACCTGAATATAAGACTTATGGCGTTCCACTGAAACGACTCGCCTCTTTCGCACGGGCCGCGGGAGCACAAGTCGAGCTCGCCCTCACCAGGATCACAACATACCGCCATTCCCAATCGCCAGTGCTGCGTGCCGACTACCATCGCGCTGGTGTTCGGCGGACAGGTTCTGTGATCGATATCGATTGGACGATAGATGGCCTCGACGATGCCCTCAACGTGAGGTCGGAATCACTCTCGTTACTAATCTGGCGAACGATGTGCAGGGCGGAACCTCAAATCCTCGAAGCGCGGTTCCGACCAAACCAACAATATCCGACGAGGAGAGCTTCTTCGACTCTCGTTTTGCTCCTTCAGGGTGCCGAGTGGATACCTCAGGGAAACGGCGAGTTTGTAAAGCCGTCCGGCGCGTCTCAGGATCGGCTTCCGGATGGCTTCGCTTTCGACCGTGGTCAGCCTTGGCTAAAGGCAATCGACTGGGGCGAGGAGATCGAGCGGCGGTCCGAGCTGGAGCGAAGGAAGGACGAGCTCGCCAAAGAGCTTGGATTCGAGAACCAGGCTAGCCTCGAGCGCGCCATGCAATTTGCTTCGCTCCCGTCGGAAGAGCAGGACCGAATTCTTGCTATGGTAGGGCCTCCGTCGCTCTTCGAGCTTCCCGAACATGAGCCTTCCAATTCGGAGCGACGACGCGAACGAGTTATGCACCGCGCTCGAGAAGCCCCCGTTCGTCGTACGGACGCTCGCGAGCGCTCAGTGAGCATGAACCGCGACGCAGTAAAGGTGGAAACCGACGACTATCTTCGCACGGAATACACTAAAAACAATGATCAATTCTGTCAGGTGTGCAAGGCGCCGCTGCCTTTTAAACTTGACGATGGCAACTTCTTCTTCGAGGCAGTAGAACTTCTACCCCACCTTAATAGACACCATTATCAGAATTATTTGTGCTTGTGCCCCAACCACTCAGCGATGTTCCGGCACACGAACGGGTCGAAACTGGCGTTAAAAAGCGCGATCCTCACGACGACGAATAACGAGGTTCCAGTTGTTCTCGCGCGCGAGAACGCCTCGATCTATTTCACAAAGACGCACTTGGCCGACCTGAAGGCCATATTGGCCACCGAGACCGGAGTGGACGCATCGGAATGACCTTCGTCTTGGGTCAGGCACTTTTCGTCGTTGATGAACACATATATCTTCCGTCTCTCGAAGTTTGGGGTCTTCCGCGAGACGACAAGATCGCCCTCGTAGATTTTGAGATCCATGGATTTTCCTCTCGCTCGAACCCTATAGGCTTTCGTCTGCCACGGAAGTTCGAGCTGTGCATCTATTCGTGGGATCGATGGCGGCGTACAGGCTCATGCGTAATATCGGGAGGCAGCCTTTGACCGAACGGAGTGGGATGACATTTACGCCAACACGCTCCCGCGCAGCATCGTCAGGATTGAAGAAAAGCGGCCCAACCAGAAGAATCAGGGGAAGATTGACGCAGCGTCTTGGACGCGCTTGCCATGGATGCGTAGATTCTGGTTCAGAGCTGAAACGGGGAGACTGTGCGATGCCGATATCGCTGTTCGGTCTACTTAGACCAAAGGGTGAAGTCAAAGGACTGATCGGCTACTATGCCCTCACGCAATGGTGGCTCAACACGTTCTCGGATCATGAACGTGAGCGTATGGTGGCGAGGTTTCGGCCCCTCGGATCGTCTCCAGGCTCGCTCACGCAGGATGACATAAGTTGGTCGAGCCAGTCGGTCGTTGGGTTTATGCATGCATTTGCTGGTTGGTTCGCAGGCCCCGATGAGCGATCGATCGCATACAAGATACTGGCGAAGGCAGATGAGCTGGCTGATGCAGCCCCAGCTTTGGATCGCCACTTCCTCTGTCAGGCCAAATTAGAAATGCATTACAAAGATCGTGAGCAGCCCGGCGAGTTGGAGAAAGCGATCGGAGCGTGCCGCGATCAGATCCGGCTTGCCCAGGAGGCAGCGGATGCGTTTAGAGCGGCTTATCCAAATGCGCCGCTACCCGGTCACAAGGGCTATCAGCAGCTAGCAATCATTTTCGAAAAGCAAGGACGGTTCGATGAGGCGATCGAACTCTGTCGTACAGCCGAGCAACAAGGCTGGGCCGGCGATTGGGAAACTCGCAGCGGGCGATGTGCGAAGAAACGCACGAAAATGGTGCCAAGTAACAATACAGATGGTTGCCGAACGACGTGAAAGCGTCGATATCGTCATCGATGCTGACAGTGGCGTTGGTCAACGAAACTTGTCCAGAAGTGGGGCCGACGTTGATGCGCTAGCGTAGGGATGCCTGAAGCACGAGCTTGCTGTCTCATCGAGCGCTAGGCTAATTTGACACTACTCCCGGCGGCATTGCGTTCAGTGCGAGCGGCCCCGTCAAGTTCCATGACGTCAACACTATCACCTAGTGCTTGTCGGGCGAGCTCGACAACATGCTTGTGATGAGTGAATAGGATCGGCTGCACATACCTGGATAGATCGGCCAGCGCCATTAACCCATTCTTGGTGCGCTCGTCATCGAAAGTCATGAACAGGTCGTCTCCCACGAATGGGATCGGTTCCGAGCGCTTGGCGTAGTCTTCCAGGTAGGCAAGCCTTAGTGCCAAGTAAAGTTGGTCGCGGGCGCCTTCGCTCATAGCCCCGACTTGAACATCGACACCATCGGGACGCCGCCCGACGAGTCTCGGCACGTCATCATTATCGAACTCTTGGCCGAGGGCAGAGAACGAATTTCCGGTGATGGTTGAGAATATCTGCCCAGCCCGAAGCATCAGAGGATCTTGCTGATTGGCCCTTTGCCGTTCGATGGTGGCACCCAACAATAGCGAGCCCAGCTTAAGGACGCTCCATTCGCGAGCAGAAGATAGCAGTTCAGCTTCGGCACTACGTTTTTGGACGGCCGCGTGTTCAGCCCCGATGCCTTGTTCGAGGACGTCCCGATCGGCCAGCGCCTGCCTGTGCGCCGCAAATGCTTCGTTGGCGCTTTGATCAAGCTGCGCGCTTTCAAGCTCAAGATTAGCAAGCGTGCCGCGCGCAAAATCAGGATCAAAGCCAGTGATCTGCAATCGCAGCTCGTCCTCTGACGTTCCGTCAGCGATCGTCACTAGTTGGTTTCTCTGTTTTTGTATCGATAGCCGAAGCGTGTCCCTGGTCCTGAGACCGCGACAGAGATCTAATGGATCCGCATCGGAAGGTAATCGGCTCATGAATTGGCCAAGTTGGGCTTGGGCTCGGGATCGAACGATTTCAGATTGTTTTCTCTCATGGACGGCTTCTTCAAGGCGCTTTCCGGCCTCTGCATGTCGAGTGCTTGCTTTCGTTGATTCAGAGAGACGCTCATTGAGCCGTTTGAGCGCATCCTCTGATGGAAGGCTCGCGAGGTCAGGCGCGACGTCGACCACAAGCGCGCTTATCTTTTTCGCGAACGCTACCATGTCAGCGCGCATGCCCGAAATTCTTCCGGCGCGGTCATCACGCTCCCTAATCGCGGAGGGCACGGTATGCCAAACCGTCAATGCCGCCTGCGCCTGCTCGATCGTGGCACCTCGCACACTGATCGCGGCGACGGCCGGCTCCCACCTGCGCAGCCAATCACGATGTTTCTCTGCAAGCGTCTCCTTTTGACGAAAGAGCTTAGTCACACGCTCTTTTGCGGCGCGCAATTTGGCTTCGAGTTCACGCCGCTGGCTCCATGACTCCGTCATCTCGCGAAGCCGCGTTTCGAATCCAAGAGTTAGGGCAGCAGGGTCATGCCCCCCTTGGTCGTCGAGGCCGATCTCTGTTGCCAATTGTAATAGGGACGGGACCGCAGTCTGTACCGCATCCTGAACCGCGCTGAGCTTGTCTCTCGCGTCCTGCAGTTCCTCGCGGCGATCGAGGAGCTTGTTGACTGATTCAAGCCACGCGGTCATTTCGGCTGGTGGCAGCGGAGCTAAGAGTCCGGCATCTGCCCAAAGCTTCGAGTATGCGGACCGCTCGTCATTGCGGCGAACATCCAAATCCCGGATCTTTTGCTGGATTTCTCCGCGAGTGCGCAGCGCTTCGGTCAATTGTCGTTCCGCCGACGCAAACTCAGCAACCCGGGAGGCGTCGATCAGGGCTTCGTCAGATAGCCGGTCGGCATCGGCGGTGCTGCGCTCGAACTCGGATGTCCTCAGCGGAAGCATCGCGGCTGAGATTCCATCAGCTTCGCCAAGCAATGTTGAACGCAATCCATGCCAGATCGCGTCTCTTCGGGTCCGCTGGCTGACAACGGCCTCACGCGTCGGCACCGGCCTGTCGGTTGCAAAGGATGTCAGCCGTTGTTCGAGGGCCAGGATCGTCGCGTTCGTTTCCGCTTCGCGTTCTTTGAGGCGGTCGCGATCCTTGTCTATGACCTCAAGAGTCTTACCGATTCGAGCGATGGTATCAGGCAGGGGAAGTTGGGTTGCGGCAAGGGTGTCCAGGCTAGTCGGCAAGGCGGGCTTGAGACGGCTGCAGGTCTCTTCAAGCTGGCGGGCCAACTTCGTTACACTGGCCGAAAGATCATTATGCCTATCAAATTGCCTCAGGGCCGGCGCAAGCGCGGCGAACCGGTTGGAGAAAGGTTTAGGGTCGATCGCCTTACCCCGAGAACCTGCCTCTTCCTCGACCTGCTCAAGGATATCCTGCTCTTGCAAAAGGTCGGAATCATTGGTTGATATCGACGTGAAGATCGTATTGCCTTCCGTTACCAAGGCTCCAATCAATGCCAATGCGGCATCGCTGGGTCGCGCGTGCTCCATAGCCTGCGCATCCGGCAGACCAAGACGAGCGGCGAGTTCGACTAGTTGGTCAGCGAATCCCTGTAATTGCCGCTCCACGGTGGGAACATCGGCCTGAGCCCTCGTATAGCCGCCGAGTTCAGAAAATAATTGGACAATATCGTTCGCGCGGGTCAATGGCGCCTCGTCAAAGGTGAGAGACGCGTAATTTGATCGCGCTTGTTGCTCTTCCTGGACGGCTCCATTGAACGCGCGGAGCGCATCATCGTGGGATTTGAGAGAGATCTCGAGATTCTCGGCAAAGCCGGCCTCGACGTCTGGAAGGGGGCCAAGATCTGCGAGATTGTGAAGATCAACGTCGATGAGTGCAATCTGTGGCGCGACACGCCTCAGGCGTGAAAGGCGAGCGTGCTCTGACGCATTGCGTTGGCGCTTTTGCTTTATGCTGTCGAGTTCAGAGTCTAGGCGTTCAATTTTGTCGTTGAGTTCTTTCCACTGCCCGGCCCTGAGTTCGCGCTCGCGAATCGCTCGGCCCGCAACGGTGAAGCGTTCCAAGGATTGGTAGAATGTCCGCTCCTTTGATGCACGAGAGGCAAAGATGCTATTAGACTCGGCGTCAAGTTGTTGACGAAGTTCTGTGAGACCGCGAAGGCCGGATGCGGCGGCGAACAGTGTCGCTCCTACTTCGCCCTCGCTCTTCAGCATTTCTTCTGCGCCTGATCTCAGCGTCTGAGCATTCAGGCCGAATGCGTTGCAGAACACGTCACGGGTAATCGATCCAAGGTAGGGCACCAGGACATCATCGGGAAGCAACGTATCCGTATCGAAACTAAGCAATGTGTTCTTATTGCCCTTGCGACGACGGAACTTCAGTTGCTGGCCAGTCCGATCAGCTATGACGGCGCCTATCCGAAGCTCGCGCCCCTGATGAAGAAAATCGTATTTAGTCTGACGCTCGATGCCGAAGAGAAGATCCGTCAGGGCTGCTAGAGCACAGCTTTTCCCTGCTTCGTTTCTCCCGTAGACGACATGTAGCTTGGCGTCCGCCCGAAAAGGGAGGGTCTGACCGATGAAAGGGCCAAAACGTTCGAGGCTAAGTGTGTTTAAGCGCATGCTCTTAACCCCCTGATGATGGCGAAGTAGTACGGCCCAACACGAGCCATTGCGCCTCCTCCAGCAAGGTGGAGAGTTCGGCGTCTGCCTCCTGACCGAGGCCTTCCGGTAGTTTGCCTTTGACTTCCGCTACTATCGCCTCGGCGGCTTTGCGCACTTCGGGGTCATCCGTTAGCTCGTTCAGGAGGGAGGAAAGGTCAAGGGACGACGACAAGCCTCGAGTGACCGACTCGACTGCATCGTGCGTCTCTATCCGTAGGCGCTCAATCCAAATATCGTCACCGACGTGGTGGGCTACGGCCTGCACTTCATCCGTCATCCGGCGCAAAGCGCTCTTGAGTTGCCGGTGGAGGTTCGTTTCGCCCGTGAGCGTGATACGCATCGCTAGGAGTTTACCCTGGGCCTCTTCCGCTAGTGGCCTGACGGCTTTTCTTACTGCGTCCAGAACTTCTCTTTCCTTATTGATATCCTCGATGGATACCTCGATGCTTGCCCAGCGTGCGGCGTCGACGATCAAGCGCTTGACCTGACTCACCTCGCCGTCAATCACTTCGACAAGCACCGCGCCTTTCGGCCCGCACTCGCGCACGCTACGGCCTTGCAGATTGCCAGGGAAGATTATCCAAGGATCGCGAGACAGCTCCTCATATTCATGGACGTGGCCCAGGGCCCAGTATTGATACCCACGTGAAGTGAGATCGGCCACGCTGCAGGGTGCATACGGAGTATGCCCCGGCCGCCCGGTGCATGACGTGTGCAGAACGCCAATATTGAACCAACCTGGGACCGGAGGCGGGTAGTCGCGCGCATAGTTTTCGGATGCGGCGCGATCTGCAAAACTCCGGCCGTGCAGTGCAACTTTCAGGTGCTCGAGACGAAAGGTCCGCGCTTTGCCTGATGGAAATTGGTGCACGGAATCGGGAAGAGAAATGGTCCTGGTGACGATGCTTTCTGCATCGTGATTTCCTTTTAGGAGGAACAACGGAATCCCGGCCCGATGCAATCGCGCGATTTCCCGATTGAAGAAAAGACCTATCGTGTTGTCCTTCCAGTCGCCGTCATATACGTCGCCGGCGATGACGACAAAGGAAACGGCGGCATCGATAGCCTGGGTTACTAAGTCGGCAAATGCCTGTCGACTTGCGGCCGAGAAGCGCTGAGCGACGTCCTCATCTTTGATTGCTAGGCCGGTTAGCGGGCTACCGAGATGCAGATCGGCTGCATGGATGAAGCTGAAAGATGAGCCAGTATCCGTCATGTTTAAAGTTGCCCCACAAATCCGACAGACCTCAAGAACGGACGAATTCGTCCGCGATCAACGATTGCATATCCGCGATGCGCATGGCTTTAGCCTCAAACCGAATTTCGCTTGGGTGCACATTTCGTAGATCAGATCAAAGCGAAGCATGCATTGTTCCACCATCGATTGCGTTCGATTCGGGCGACCTGTTAGAGGGGAAAAACGTTGAGCACGAGACCTGTGGTGATCAGCACGATCAGCCCCCGCTCGGCGCCGGTCATCTCGAGATAGGCTCGAACCTGCGCGCGATAGTGATCGAGCGTCTGAGGATTGGGATTCACATCACTCTTCCAGTCGACGACAATGGCAGCGCGTCCTTCGGCTGTCAGAGTCAGCGCATCCGCGACCCCAGCCGTCGCTGTTTCGTCGCCGTTCACCGTACAAGAGGCGTAAACGGGAAACTCGGCCAAAAGATTCGGGCGTATGGCAGCGATCTCGGGCAGAGCCAAAGTTCGCACGACGCATCCCGCCAGCTCATTGGCGGAGAGACCCTTCGCTGGATCGGTAACGGGCGAACGGCCGAGCGCGCGAATGAGTTCGCGGGCGCGGTCGGTGATCGCTGCCACGTCCTCATTGGTTTCGCCGGTCAATACCTCTTCCAGAAGCTTGTGAAGGATGAGCCCTCGCTCCCGTCCGCCTTGGATGGAGATGTTCGCCTCGAGTTCCGGTTGATCCTCAGCCGCGCCATTCCAAATGTCCGCTTTCTCCTGCTGCAGCGCAGCGCCAGTAGCGTTCTCGTCACGGCTGGGCGCAAGCCAGGTCAGGCGTGTTTGTCGGGCGGCGATGGCTTCGGCTTCTGCAGCGAAGATCTCGCGAGTCTGGACATTACGGGCTCCAGCATTGGCTATCCCGATGTCGGAAGGCAGATGGGCGACGTCGAGGCTGGGAAGCTCGGCGAGCGACAGGTCGACGAGATCGATCCACGCAGATTTTGATGTCGTATCGAGTCGAGGAAGAACGAGGAGTTCGCGGGCGCGTGTGCCCGCAACGTACCAGAGCCGAACGCGTTCGCGATCCAGTTCGGCCCTCTCCGCCTGGCGCGCGGCGTCATAGCCATCAGGCTCGACACCCAGAACTGGACAATAGAAGGTATCGTTTTGGCGATCGATGACAGCGCTGTCGGGTATAGTAACTCCGGTCATGGTGTTTACGGGAATGACGATCGGCCATTCGAGACCTTTCGCGGCGTGCATCGTGAACAGCGCAACGGCTTCTTCCTGGGCATCAGGTCGACCCTCGACGGCCCGCGTTTCGTCGGTCCAGGCCGTGGTCATTGACTCTGCGAAGGCGCGAAGGCCGCGCACCGCATAACTGGTTGATAGGCTGAGATAGAGATCGACATTGGCGAGCGCCCGTTCGGCTTGACCGCGATGACGCTCGAGAAGGAGCGGACGGACCCGCATCACGTCGACCGCCTGCGCAAGCAGTTCCTGCGGTGTCGTGCTGTTGCTGCGCCGGTAGAGTGCTTGCAATTTTTCAATGATCTGGCGCGCTAGGGGGTGACCGATGGTGGCGGCATCGATGCCAAGATCGAGGCGGGGAATCCGATCAGGCGCGTCCTCCGAACGCGGCAGTCCCCAGATGATGTCCAGCAATTCCTCTTCGGAGAGGCCAACCAAGGGACCACGCAACAGCGCGCCGAGCGCCAGCGTGTCGCGCCGGTCCGCAAGGACTCGAGTCAGCGCGATCAGGTCTTGGACTTCCTGCCGGCGAAAAAAGCCCTTACCGGCCTGCGTTGCCACCGGAATACCCCGGCGCTCCAAAGCTTCCTCGTAGCGCCACAGTTCAGCACCGGTCGGCGCAAGCAAGGCGATGTCGCCCGGCTGGCAGGACCGTTCTTTGCCATTGCGCCGATCGACGACGAGATGGCTGCCAATCATGCGCGCGCATAACTCGGCGATTGTTTCGGCTTCGGCATCGCGCTGCTGCTCGGCGCTGGCCTTACCGTTCTCGCCAGCGACGGCGATGTCGAGGGCCGCGACGCACGGAGCATCACCGCGATTGCCATGAAATGGATCAAGGGCCGTAAAGCCAGGTTGTCCGTCGGCCGACAGCACCCTCTCGAAGCGCCCATTCACGAAGGTGAGGATCGAGGCGCAGGAGCGGAAATTGGTCGAAATCGATAGCACGCTGTTAGGATTCTGGGCACGAAAGGCGTCGCGGGCCCGCACGTACGCACCAACATCGGCGCCACGG
>Ga0256907_1000101_pt1 | contig 26723 bp, 19 predicted proteins | sample MC6MC0745MT_FD_186329 | JGI IMG/M metagenome (GOLD analysis project Ga0256907, IMG submission 186329) | Metatranscriptome of enriched soil aggregate microbial communities from Iowa State University, Ames, United States - MC6-MC0745-MT... | ecosystem: Environmental > Terrestrial > Soil >... | reverse complement strand
TCATTTACATTTCTTTCCTTTGTTTTTCAACAATCCCTATATTAGCAAAACTAATAACACAGCTTATGATCTCTAAAGAAACCATCGAAAAAATCCTCCAGTTCCGAAACGACAGAGATTGGGGACAGTTCCACAATTCCAAAGATTTATCGCTGGCATTATCGGTAGAAGCATCAGAGCTGCTAGAGCTTTTCCTGTGGAAAGGCAACGAAGACGTTTCTCCCGAAAGGTTGAAAGAAGAACTGGCAGATGTCCTAATGTACGCCATACTCCTGGCAGAAAAGCACCAGTTAAATCTCGATGAAGTAATTCAGGAAAAACTAAACCAGAACAACCAGAAATATCCCGTACAAAAGGCTAGGGGAAACGCAACCAAATACGATAAACTGTAACCGTTGGGAAAGAATTTTACAATCAGCAGTTTTAGTGCGCAAGACCAGTTCGAAGTCAAATTAAAAACAGACTACGGCAGTTACCTCAACTGGCCGTTGGTGTATCTGTTGAAAGACGATGCTTCCAAAACAGCCTATGTAGGCGAAACAACCGATGTCCTTACTCGCCTTACAACCCATAAAAACACTCCAAAGAAAAAAGCCTTAAGCAGCGTAAACATTATTTTAAGCGAGCTGTTCAATAAATCGGCAACCTTAGATTTAGAATCCAACCTCATCCGCTACATTTCAGCCGACGGAAACTATGCGCTACAAAACGGAAATCTCGGCATCACCAACCACCAGTATTACAACCAGAAAGAAGTCTACTGGGATTTGTTCAAAGACGTCTGGAGCGAACTGCAGGGTCTAGGCATTGCCAGACACTCGTTGGAACACATCGATAATTCCGATCTGTTCAAGTACTCACCCTACAAGTCCTTGTCAAAAGGTCAGGTACAAAGCCTAAAGCTTATCATGCGTTGTCTGTTAAACCCTCAGCAAAAGGTAAGCCTGATCAATGGCGGTGCGGGTACGGGCAAGTCAATCTTGGCAATATTCCTGTTCAAGCTATTAAAAACCGACCTTACCGATTTCAATTATGCCGATTTCGATGAGGAAGATGTCGAATTGTTCGATCTCCTAAAACAGGTAAAAGACACATATGGGAACCTAAAAATGGCATTGGTCGTTCCAATGGCGTCATTCCGAAAAACCGTTTCAAACGTATTTAAAAACATACAGGGCTTGTCACCAAAAATGGTCATTGGTCCTTCACAGCTTGCTGCAGAAAAATACGATCTGGTAATTGTAGACGAAGGCCACCGTCTAAGGCGCAGGGTCAATCTGGGATCTTATTTCGGCACGTTCGATAAAAATTGCGAAGCACTGGGGATCGATAAGTTTACCGCTTCAGAATTAGACTGGGTACAGTTGCAGTCGCAAAAGGCAGTCATTTTTTACGACCATAACCAGTCCGTTAAACCGTCCGATGCATTAAAGCAGTCTTTTCAGGCATTGGTACAAATGCCAACAACGGGCGTCGCAAACCTCGAAACGCAGTTCCGTGTAAAAGGGGGCGGTAAGTATGTGCAGTTTGTAAACAGCGTATTCAGTAATCAGGGTACGCCGCTTCCAAACCAGCCGCAGCATTTTAACGACTACGAGTTTTTCCTCTACGATGATCTCGATGCCATGGTTGCCGATATCAAATTTAAAGAACGCGCAAACGGCCTCTCTCGTATGGTTGCCGGCTTTGCTTGGGATTGGATTTCCAAAAACAACAGTCAGGCGTTCGATATCGTCATAGGGCAGTCGCAGCTCCGTTGGAACAGCGTGGCTATAGATTGGGTTAATTCTCCCAATGCCGTTAACGAAGTCGGCTGTATCCATACCACCCAGGGGTACGATTTAAATTATACCGGCGTCATCATCGGTCACGAACTCGATTACGATTTTCAAAACCAGTGCCTCATCGTGTACAAAGAAAACTATAAAGATAAAAACGGCCGTAACGGTATCGCAAACCCTCACGATCTGCTGGCGTATATCCTAAACATATACAAAACCATCATGCTTCGGGGTATTAAGGGCACCTTTATTTACGTATGCAACAGTAACCTGCGTAAGTACCTGTCACAGTTTGTTCCCGTTCGCAGTGCGCAGCAGCAGGTGGCTCAAATTCAGTTTTCCAATTATCCCGCTCCCGGCTGTATTCCGTATTACAATCTGGCAGTTGCCGCAGGGGCGTTCAGCAATCTGCAGTTAAACCACGAAACCACATACATCAGGGTAGATCATTTAAGCAGCCCCACCGATTATTTTGCGTGCAGGGTAGTGGGCGAATCCATGAATAAGGTTATTCCCAACGGCAGCATCTGTCTGTTTAAAAAATACACGGGCGGTTCCAGAAACGGACTCATTATGTTGGTCGAAGGAACTGATAGTACCGATGCCGAATTCGGTTCACGCTACACCGTTAAAGAATATTCAAGTAAAAAAACGGTCGATGAAGATGGGTGGCATCATGAAGAAATTAAATTGTTACCTAAGTCGTTTGATGATAGTTTTAAACCGATTGTTTTGCGTGACGATGAAACGGTGCATTTAAAGGTATTGGGTGAGTTTGTAAGGATAATACGATAGTTGGTTTATATTTATTGATGAATCTCGGTAAATTGATTATCTCCAATTTAGATTATAATATTCAATAGTACTGATGATTTAATTTGATCAAATCTCGTGGACAGATTGATTATAGAGGGATTTATGAAAGATGAATAACTTTGATTCCTATCGTATCAAACACACTTGCCGTTACCAGTAAAAAATGTAACATATTTATGTTGGCTTATTTAACATTTTATTATATTAGCGAAATGCAATACCAGATATTAAAGGTAGTTTAACATAAACCTTTGGTAAATAAAACATTAAAAGCACAAACTTATGAATACTGCAAAAAATGATCTTTCTAGATTGCAGAGGTCTTACTTTCGATCATGTAGAACGATTGAATATTCAGAAAATTACACAGAATATAAAAATTCTAGGAAAAAAATTAAGTATGAATGTAACATAATAGAAAAGTATTTGATACATAATGTTTCCAAAATCTATTTTGTTTTTATAAATAATATAATAATGATACAAAACTCATTTACTGTTTTAGTGGAATATAATTGTAGAAAATCTATTTTAATATGATTGATTCCTACTTCGATTATATAGATCAAGGTACAAAGTATAGTTTTAAATTTTACCATATCACTCCTAAAGCAGCGATAGATTCCGTATTTATGAATGAAATAAAGGATAAGCTTTTAACCAATTATCGCGATCTAGGTATGTGCAAAATGCATCTTCAGGATAAATCAGAAAGCGAAATAAAACAATATGTATTAGACTATATGATCCCAGGAACGGGTGCTATGGATAAAATTGTGAGACAAGGAGACTGGGGCGAAATACTTGCTGCTCTAATGGTCTCTCATTTTCAGGGTCTAACGATTCCGATTAATAAGATACAGTGGAAGTTTAATAAAAACAAGTCAGTTTTCGGAACGGACCTTATTGCATTTAATACTGGCAACCCTATTAAGGAGATTTACTATTATGAAATTAAGACCCGCCAAAATTCTCATAAACTAGAAGGCAAAGGTACAGCGAGGAGCTATGTCACCATTATTGCTCACGATACGTTAGTCAAGGACGAAGCTGCCCCAAACGAAATGATTGCCGATTTTTTGATGAAATTACACTGGGAAAAGGGAGATTATGTTACCGCAAAAAAGTTTAGTGACATAGTTACTAATCCAGATAACTATGATCGCAAATTTGAATTGTTTTTTATTGTGGAAGAAAAAGATTTTGATCCAAATATTTTCGATGAATTAAATAATTTGCCACCACAGTTAAATCCTCTTTGCGTTACAGTTTTAATTGTTAACGATCTTGGTCGTCTGATAGACGATACATGGCATGAAATTGAAACACGAATGATACATCATATAAATGGATAAGGCTGAATATTTAAATTTTATTGATTCAGAGGTAAGAAAACTTCTAAAGGAAAATACGTTGTCAAGTTATAAGAATCAAATATTCGCATGGCGACTTAATGCTAACTTCCAGAGGTCTTTTCGTTTAGATTATCTATGGAACAGAGCAATTTATCTATCAAGTAATTGTGCGTTATTACTACAAAATGATGGTGATATAAAGATTGTTACAACAGGACTAAAAACTTGTGCGGAGATTTTTGAATACCTCAGTCAATTAGAGGAAACTATTGAAGTTTATGACAGGGATCACTTGCTGATATTATCAGCATTGTGTTATGATTTGTCAGGTTATCAGGCAAATGCATATTGTATAGCTACAAGGATCGGTGATTTTAACCTTGATGATTATGGTATATCAGTAAATCTTGATGAAGACAATTATATAATTCAGCAGGTTAAAAATGTATTACTGAAAAAATTGCCATTAGCTCAAGCGGAATTACCAATTGATTCAGATCCGTATGTTGGTATTTCACTCTTTAATGATGCCTTAAAGAAATGGTTTGATAGCATTTTCAAGCTTAGCGCGGAAGGCGATTATTTAGAGGCATTTGATCAGGTATATCGATTTTATTTGCACAGAAATAATGTATTCATTTCTCAAATTCTATTTTTATTCAAAGCCAGAATAGCGGTTTACAATACAAGATCAATATGGCTCACTCTTAAAGATATTGGTTCGATTGCTCAAAGCGAAATATGGAGGAAATATATTAAGTTGTTGGCATTTGATTATTATTCGCCTGCATCAATTAAAGATATAGAAAACAGAAAATCAATTTACGAATTATGGACCTCTCAACTTCAGGCAGTCGAGCAGGGTTTATTGGATCAAGACAATAATTTTGTTGTTCAAATGCCTACAAGTGCGGGAAAAACTTTTATTGCGGAATTATCAATTTTAAGACACCTCGATGCTAATCCAGGCAAGAAGTGCGTATATATAGCGCCATTCCGGGCGCTTACAAGTGAAAAGGAAATAGAATTATCCAAGTATTTCTCAAAACTCGGATATTCAGTATCAGCGTTATCCGGTAGTTATGAGGTAGATAGCTTCCAAGATGTCATAATTTCACAGACAGATTTATTAATTGCTACTCCCGAAAAAATAGATTTGTTGCTTAGGGTAAATCCAGATGTGTTTAATGACGTTTCTCTTATGGTGGTTGACGAGGGACATATAATAGGTGATTTAAGTTTTAGATCTTCATTACTTGAATTCCTAATGATCCGCTTAAAAATGAAATTACCTCAATTATCGACATTGTTTATTTCGGCTGTAATGCCTCCTGAAAATGCCAATGAATATTCGCAGTGGCTTAGTGGGAATGAACACAATGTGTTAAGGTCGTTACAATTTTCGGATAGTTCTGTAACGGAGGAATGGGAACCTACAAGAAAACTCATAGGAAGTTTCACTTGGGGCTCAACCAATGGTATTCTTGGTTTCAAAAACTTTGAAGGCCAGGAAATGTTTGCCAGTATAGGTAGTCCTTTCGTACCGAACTATATGCGTAATAAGGAATTTGCAAATCTTTTCCCTGAAAAGGGAAAAAAACCACAAACGACTGCCGCGTTGGCATTCAAAATGTCAGAGGAAGGAAATACTTTAGTGTTTTGTGCTCAACCAAGGTATACTGAAACAATTTCTAAACCGCTACTTCAGATTATTGATGCGCTAGGTGATGATATTCCCGAGTGGTTTGAAATGAATGAGCATAAAGAATCTTATTACTATGCAAAAATGTGGTATGGTGCTGACCACTACATTTCAGAATCTATAAGGCGTGGAATTGGAATACATTTTGGCGATATGCCCGAACAAGTTCGCAATTCTGTCGAGCACGATTACCGTAGTGGTAGATTAAGAATTTTACTGTCAAGCAATACTATTGGGCAGGGCCTAAATTTCCCAATAAAGAATTTGATTTTTTATAGTTTACAGATTGGTCACGATGGTACCAAGGCTATCTACATTTCAAAAAGAGATTTCTGGAACATCGTTGGTCGTGCAGGCAGAGCAGAGAAGGAAACTGAGGGGCAAGTTATATTTGTTATAAATACAGACCATGATGGTCGCTTATATACAGAATTTACAAATCGTGATAATCTTGAGGAAGCTGATAGTTTCATTTATAAAGTAATCAGAGCCTTTCATAATGACAGAATATCTGAAACAACTAAGAACGAGAATATTGAAATCCTTTCAGAAACATTTCTATTGGATTTATTTACCGAAGAAGTTGTTGGCACTGATTACGAAGATGTAATCAATGGCATCATTGATAACAGTCTTTTCAAGGTTCAGATTCAAAAAAAAGGATTGGAATTAAAGTCGGTCAAAAAGGCTTTCAGGAAGATTTTTCGCAAATTTGAAAATAATCTTACACAGGAGCAAGTTGCCATTTATAAGCTCTCTGGATTTTCATACGATAGTAATGTTGTTATCGATGCTTTCGTGCAGCAAAATTTATTTGACCTTCAGGCAGTTTTTATTGACGACGATCACATCGCTTTTTTAAGGATTATATTTGATTTCATCTTGTCTAACGACATACAAGAACTTCATGACAACAAACTCAGTGGTTTAAATTTATCAGTTGACAAACATTTCCATATCATCGAACTTTGGGTGAATGGAACTTCCCTCGAAGAAATAATTTCACAATGGAAAGAGATACAAGACATTGGGGATTTTCACTTATTTTTAGCGAGAGGTTTATTTTATTTATATCCTTGGGCATTGACATCATTTCTAAATATTTTGACATTTAGATTGAAATTGGAAAGTGATGAGATTCCTGATAACATTAAAAATTTATCTTCCTATCTCAAGTATGGCCTACCTGATATTACTGGTTGTTTGGCAAGATCCATAGGGATTAAAAACAGGGATGTTGTGAATATTCTTTTGCCACTTTCAAATTACAAGAGCGGTTCCAGTTTTATTAAGTGGCTTTCAAATCTAAGTGCACTGAAAATTCGAAATCTTGATATATCTGAATTTGATATGGAAAATATTCTCTCTGTTAGTCGTCGATTAACCCCACAAAGCTTCAATAAAATTCCGGAAGATTTTACTTTTGTTATTGAAGGGACTGGCGATTCACAATTACGTAGTCGTAATTCACAAAGTGTAATCATAGGTGCTAAATTATCATATAGAAGACGTGCTTCTTCACAAAAAAATGATCCGTATGCAATCCAATTGCTGTATAATCGTAGTATCGTTGGTAAAATTCCTTCCGAATATTCTAAGATGTTATCGGCCGAAATAGATATTAACGAAGCAGAATTTTTGATAACGGTAATTGATATTGCTTATGAAGAGAATTTCAATGTAATAACAGTTGAATTGAACCAAATTTAAGATATGCTGAAATGAAAGAAATAAAAACAATTTATGATGCCAAGCTATCATTTGGTTTTGATGATGTTACTGGATTCGAGGGACTAATTCTAGAAGCAGGTGGTGGTGGAAGAAATATTGATCATGCTAAGCTATATAGAGACATTTTATCAAAGTTAAAAAAAATAAATGCCCGTAATGTAATTATATATGTTGCTGCAAAATCAACAGTTTCCAATAATTATGCAAGCAATGAATATCGCAAGATAAGTTTTGAGAAAAGAACTGAATTCGATTTCAAAATAATTGATCTAGATAGATTTATACTAAATTCAAATGAAGAAATCAGAAAAAAAGGTAAAGTGAATCCCCAAACACCTAGTGGTTCAGTTCATAAACGTTTGTTAATAACTTCTGATTTGGATGAAAATGATTGGAATGAATTATTTGGGAATGCTTCGGAAAAACTAATTATAAGCCAAAAAATAATCAATAATCAAGATGAAGATGAGTTACAATACACATATCAGAAAGTAAAAAAGCGTTTACGGCAGTCTAAATTCAGAAAAGAACTTTTAGAAGCTTACGATAATACTTGCGCTGTTACTGGAAGTACAGTCATTGAATTGCTAGAGGCAGCTCATATCCAACCGTACAGCGGAATTCATACAAGTGTGGTAAGCAATGGAATTTTATTGAGATCGGATATTCATGATTTATTTGATTTACAGAAAGATGGAAAACGATTAATCAATATTTCTGCTGATTATAAGATTGAAGTGCATTCTTCATTGGAGGGTTCTGAGTACTGGGATCATAATGGAAAAGATTTAAGGTTGCCAAAAGAACAAAATGATCATCCAAAATTTTCATAAATGAATTATTGGCACATACAACTGCATCCTAATAAAAAAATGAGTTCCGAAACATTAAAAGAAATCCTTATTAATAAGAAGGTTATTGGTATGGGAAGTTATTGGGAGGATAAGAATAATAACGAAGTACAAGATCCTAGATATTTCCGAAATGATATGAAGATCGGAGATATAGTAATGGTAAGAAACGGCAGTGATCCAATAGCTCTTGTTGAAGTAGTAAGTGATGCCTATGAAGAAGAAAATATAGACGAAGAGTTTGATTGGTTTGACTTACGCAGACAAATTGAAATCATAGGCTTTCACACTTTGGATTCTAAAAAAATATTAACGGATGAGTTGGAGAAATATGGTAAAAAACATATTCAAGCGCTAGGTACATTAACTTTATGTAATAGTTTTAATGCAACTAATGCTTTCATTACTAATTGGTACAAATTATTGAAATTACAAAACATTATGAATAGTATGATTTTATCTAACACTCAAAAAGATCAATTAAAAATTATGTATAACAAATTTTCTAATTCTTATACAGATCACATTCGTTTAGATTTAGATAAGCGTGCTATGGAAATTATTGAAGGATTTGATTTATATGTAGATAAGATTAGAAATGATGATTTTTCATTGGATGATTACACTAATAGACAGGCTAATGATACGGGTTTGCCTGGTTCCTATTTATGTAATTTTTTAGAAAGAAGATCAAGAGAACTGTTTGGTTCGTCTAAACCTGCAGGCTCGGCTTTGAGCTTTGGTATCAAAGCGGACAAAAATGAAAATTCATTTACAATCGATAAAAAAGATCCGGATAATTTTAATAAAAATAATAGAGAAGAAGCAGAGCTAGAATTTGAAAAGTATAAAACTTTTTTCAGAAATGTTGTAAATAGCTCAAAAATTTCTCAACAAATGAAGTTGATAGAAGAATGTAATTTTATTTCTGCCAAACAGATTTTGAGAAAGTTTTTAGTTCTATCACATCCCTTTCAGTTTATTTATGCATATAATGATAGGTTGGATGATTTATACCAATATTTCTTTAGTGATGATCAAAGTCTATCTAAAATAGAAAAGAGTTTTCATATCAATGTTGCAGTAAAGCAAATATTAAATATTAATCAAGACACCTACGCTAATCAAATAATTTTATCTCGATTTCTGTGGAAATTGGCAAGTTCTCAATCTCTATTTTCGAAGAGTAATCCAAATGTTATTTTATATGGTCCTCCTGGCACAGGAAAAACCTATAAAATTAAGCAAGACTTGGAATTTTTAACTAAAGGTGATTCTTCACGTGTAAAATATGTTGTTTTCCACCCATCTTATGGTTATGAGGATTTTATAGAAGGAATAAAGCCTTGTGGCGTTACAGAAAATGGTAATTTGAAATTTGAGTTAATTAACGGCTCGTTTAAAGAATTCTGCAAACTGGCAAAAAGCAGACCTAACGAAGAATTTTATTTTGTGGTTGATGAAATTAATAGGGCAAACTTATCTGCTGTTTTTGGAGAAACTTTGGTTAGTTTAGAAAGTTCATACCGAGATGTAGTATCAAATCAGTTTAATGATCGACATTTATTCAGTACACAATATTCCTCTTATCAAGAGCATTTGGAGGAAAAGAAAAAAGTAGAGCTAGCTTATGAAATTTCAGAGAATGGAAGTGTTCTTTTTGGTGTCCCAGACAATCTGTATTTCATTGGAATGATGAATAATGTCGACAAAAATATAGATAGTTTTGACCTTGCTTTGCGACGCAGGTTTAAATGGATTTATTTTGGTTGCGATTATGATGTGATCGAAAATGTAAAAAGCAAAAAAGGAGAACTATTTACTAATAGATTGCGTTATGTAGATGCTTGCAGCAGTTTAAATGAATTTATTTCAGATTCTAAATATTTGGGATTAGGAAAGTCATTTGAATTTGGACACTCTTTATATTTAAAGATTTCAACAATTGAAAAGCAAAAACATATCCAACAAAAAAGTATGGATCAACTTTTTCGAGAGTTTTTGTTGCCTACTTTAAATGAGTATTTGAGAGCTTATTACGATGAGTCTGAAATAGAAAAAAAGTCAGAAGAAGCTCAAAATTATTTTAAGTTATAATGATATGCATTTAACCTTACCAGTAAATTACAATTACGGAAACAATAAAATTGGTTGGACAGATTTGGAACTCAAAAAATTCTTAAAATCAAATGACAGTTCCTTTAATAAACATATTATCAAAAATTGTTTTGATAATTTTGAAGAAGTATATCTAAATGATAGTCGATTCAGTGATTTGAATGTAATTTCTCTGCGTAAATCAACAAATTTAGATAAAGCCCCAGATGCTTTTGTAATTAAATTTTACAAAAAGAAAATTGGAGACGAAACAATTTATTATATAGAAACTGGACAATATGCTGGATGCATAAATTACAAAGGATTTGTGATTAATATATCACTCAGTGAGCGTTACAATATTTCAGTATTGAATCATTTGCTCACTTATGCTAATGATATTTCTTTGGACTCAGAAAGCGTACTGACAAGTTATAAAGCAAGAAAAAATGAGCTTGAATATCTACTCTGTTTTATGTTTTTGCAAAAATTAGAGAAAGCTGCACTTCTTGGACTGCCCAAGAGATTTCAAAATGTAAATGAGCGAGTCACTAATGTTCGAGGGAAAGTTGAATTTAACTCATTCATAAAGAAAGATATTCCTTTTCAAGGAAAACTGTCCGTTCAATACAGAGATAGAATTGACGTACAGGAAATTATAGATGTTTTGTTTTATACTTTGTGTATCATTAAAAATAAGTATTCGTCAAATTCTTTGTTTAAAGTAAGAAACGTTTATAATGAGTTACTATCTAAGTATAGCAAAATTAAGCCAAAAAGTAATACAATATTTAAAGCTAAAAGTCATCCTGTTTTATTAAATCCTCTATTTGTTCAGTTTAAAAAAGTTTTGGAATTAGCAGATGTAATCATTAAGAATTTGAGTCCAGATTTTAGTCAGGAAAGTAGAAAACAAATCTCTGGTAATCTATATAATACATCAGAACTGTTTGAACTTTATATGGAAAAGGTCTTACGATCAAATCTGGACGGATGGAACTTAGAATCTCAAAAGGAAATATCGATTTATGAAAATCAATTTTTTAGGCGCAAGATAATTCCTGATTTTGTATTGCATCATGCAGAAAGGGATGTATACGCCATATTCGATGCAAAGTTTAAGACAATGAATTATCAAAATATTGATGTTGATAGAGACGATGTTTTTCAAATACATACGTATGCCCACTACTTCAATGATAAAAATGTGTTTACGGCATTACTATATCCGTTGCAAAAAGACAGTTACGCGCAAGGTGCCCATGTGAGTAAAATGTTAAACTCTTCTACAACAAATTTTGGAATAATTGGTGTTGAGTTAAATGCGACTTCAACATTGTCAACTATACTTAAATCAGAAAATCATTTCATTTCAGTAATTAAAGCGTATTTAGGGGAATGAGTGTTATGTTATTGCATCAATATGTTTAGCCGCTTACTAAAGTTTTGGCAAGTGAACTTGAAAATATCATTTTTGGGCATCATCTAAGTATAAGTCCGCAATGGTAATTGCAAATTTTTCCAATTCTTTTCTTTTAAGAACCGCAATGAAATTATATTTATCTTTTCTTTCCTTTTTTTTATCTTGATAATTTTTAATAATTACGCCTTGCCAAATATTTCCCTCTCCAAAAGGAGTAAGGTTTGCATGAGCAAAGGAATTTCTCATCAACCTTAGCAGATCCTCTGTTTTTACCTCTTCAATGCTAAGTGCTTTATTGTCTTTTATATACTTGAATTTTGGTAATGCTACTAACTCGCCATCAACAATTATTTCTACTTGGTCGGAGCTGAAGATATTGGCGAATTCTTCTATTTCAGAAATACTTTTTTTTAAAAAGGAGATATTTTGTCTTTTTCTCTTGTTGTTGTATTCATGTGGTATGAAAATTAAACCAATTAAATTATTAATTAGATTAGTGAAATTATTTTCGCCTTTAAAATCTTCAAGGTTTTTCTTGGTTCGCTCTATGAATTTTATGTCAAATATATCAGTAGCTGGATATCCCATTGTTTATAGGTTTGTGGTTTTTAGTTTTATAAGTTTCAACTTTACTATAGGTTAAAATTTGCGTTTGACTTAAAAATATTTTTAATATTGAACTTTTACTTATAAGGATCTATCAAAATTGTTGAATGTTTCTACCAGTAGCTACTCACATAAATTAATATGATCCTTCCTCTATTTAGATGATAGTGTGGTATCTTTAATATTTTATTAGCTTTTATTGCTTTCAATATGTAATTGTATTGTATCTAAGCATCTTTCGAGTTCCTTTATGATTTCGCTGTCCCAAAACCTAAGAACTGTCCATCCGTCATCAAGTAATTTTTTATTTACTTCAATATCTCGATTAATGTTTCTTTCAATCTTCTTGTGCCAAAAATCCTTATTGGTTTTAATTCTTTCTTTCTTTGTTTCCCAGTCTCTACCATGCCAAAATTCTCCATCAACAAAGATGGCAACTTTAATCTTTTTAAATGTGATGTCAGGCTTACCGTAAACCGTTTTATTATTTTTCCTATATCGGTATCCGCGAGCAAAGAGAGCTTTCGCAAGCAACGTTTCAGGTTTCGTACCTGAAGATTTATTGCTCTGCATGCTTTTTCTTCTTTGCTCTGGAGTCCATGTACCCATTTAATAAAGTCTTGTGTTTACTTTTTGGCATTTATTATTGCTAGTGCAATAGCCTTGGCCAAAAAGGGTGGCACTGCATTTCCAATTTGAACCATCTGTTTGCCTTTGGAACCTTTAAATATGAAATCATCAGGAAATGATTGTAACCTAGCCATTTCTCTAACAGTGATAACTCTTGGTTCGATAGGGTGAATATTCACGCCTCCGTGATTTTCCTTTATTGTACAACTAGCTTCATTCCAGGGGCATTTTTTCCATGAGTCGGAATAATTGTCGTAAAGACTCTTGCCTTCAGGAACTTCAGCCAAGCGTTTTTTCATTTCATCGTTGTGTCTAGTACGTACATGATTAATGCTTGGGTCATCTTGTAAGCTAACTAAGTCGGCAATTGCTTCCTTTGTGGTTATGTACGAACCTTGTTCCAACATGGGTGCTGGGTGCAGATTTTTTTTCTTGATTCTGTTAGCTATGAATATTACCCTCTCTCTTTTTTGAGGGACGTAATAATCGGCAGAATTCAAGACAGTTACGTTTACGTCATATCCAAGTTTTCGTATGTCAGTCCTTATCTTGTCTTCCACTTTGCCCTTTAACATTGATCTTAATCCCTTGACGTTTTCGGCAACTATGAATTCCGGTTGTAGTTCTTCTATGATTTCAAGCATGTCCTTGTAAAGTGAATTTCTAGGATCTTCCACCACCCTGTTCCCAGACATGCTAAATCCCTGACACGGGAATCCTCCGGATAAGACTGTTAAGGGTTTTCCTTTCAATTGTTTTTTAACTGTATTTATGAATTGATCTTTAACTTCTCTCTTGGTTATGTCTCCTTCAATTAGGGGGTGAGAAAAATTTTCCCTGTACGTTATCCCTGCTTCCTTGAACCAATCCAATCCACAAATTTGACTAAATCCAGCCATCTCAAAACCTTTTGCCATGCCACCAGCTCCACAAAATAAATCTGCTGAAGTCAATTCTGTTTGTAAGGGATTATCCCATGTTTCTGAAATGTCTGTCCAATTTACTATGTCTGTCTTGTTGGATTTTGGCTGTAATGTTGTTACTTTTGCTTCTTCTCTGCTTTCAAACATTGAATCATTAAGGAACAGTTGCAATTCATTTTCATTAATGCGGTGGACACCCCCAATTTTACTTGATTTCAATTTACCAGCATGTATGTATCTTCTTACTGATTTTTGCGATACACTCAGCCTTGTTGCAATTTCTTCAATTTTTAATAATTGTTTATTGGTGTCCATTTTTGTCTATTTTTGTCCAAATATAATGGTTGTTTTTTATATGGACAATAGGTTCTGGAAATTGAACCTGAACTTTAACGAATTTCTCGCGGAATGAACTTGGAATTCTCCTAGGGGCAAGTTATTTGTCCCGTATCTTATGGTCACACTATTTTTCTCACTGAAATCGTTGGAATAGCTTATTAGATTAGGATCAAATTGACGATTTTTCAAATCTGATTTTTTAACAAGTTTTGAAATTATGTTGTTTTCATTTAAGTATAATGACCAAAGTATGTAATCACATTCGTTGAGATAATTAACATACTCGTGCAAGAGTAACGAAAGCAATTCCTTGTTATTAACTAAAGTCCTAAATTTGCTCTCGTTGATGTTACCTTCGTACCAACCCTTTTTAGAGAAATATATGTCAAATGTTTTAGGTGATGGTTGTCCAATTTCTGGTGGACACACCTTAAAAGATCTGGATTTATTCGTTTTTACTGATAAGGTTCCATTGTTTTCCATGTAAAAATCAACTCCACTTTTACTAAATCCTCCGCGATCTCTCTTTTCAGTGCCCGAATATTTTATTGGTTTTGTTTTAAATAATTGGTCCTTATTCGAACTATAATGCGCTTCAAATGCATTTAATATTTTAATGTCAGAATTATTAGTAATCCTATTATTATTTGCCCCAGGGTCTAATTGGAAAACATTGCATATTGCTAACTCTGCAGTATCACCCAAAAGAGAATTGTTAACTTTTGTTTCTTTCTTTAATAACTTTGGGAAGTTATCACTGTGAAGCCTATACTTGTAGAATCTATTTTTATGTAGTTGCATTTCAAGTACAGTCATCCCATCATATTTCACTGTTGTAGATTCGTTCCATTCCTGTACTGTTGATTTAGTAAATGTGAATTTTTCCTTTTCAAAGGTAAGTTCTGGAAAAATACCTCTTTTTATTATTTGATGTTCAATCTCATTATCTTTGAAATAGACGTAACAATTATAGTCACTAACCAAAGCATAGTCAATTAGTACTGGTAATATTTCAGAAACGCTTTTCAGGGAGAAATCCTTGAAGTTGTCACGTGTTATTTCATCTGGGTATAGGTGGCCGAAATAATGGTTTAATACTTCCAAACCCGACTGTCCTACTACTTTTGGCGCAAACATTTTACCGCCGCCTCTAAAAGTCTTTATTGAGAAGGTTTCATTGTTGACTAATTGAAAATTATGAGGACACTTTTTTATGTACCTTGATGTGAAATCCTTTGTTGTGGTCAAGTATTTCACAGGTTTCCTACGACCAAATATTTTACCAATGATCTTAGATTTTTCAATTTTTTCTAAGAGTTGTTTATCTACTCGAAGTAATGATATGTTGTTTTCAAGCTTGTATTTTTTACAAATCGCGAATTGCAAGGTTATTCCATAAGTTTCGTTTGTGGTTTTATGCTTCATGTTATAATTTTAATGTTTTTATTTTTGCTACGGTATTACTCATATAAAATAACTTATTACTAGTTTGACTGAAATTTATAAGTAGGTAAATTTTGAATAAAATAAAGGAATTTCTTACGTAAAGGTATTAAGTTTAATTTATTAAGCACATTTGTTTTTTAATAATTAGTACTATATTTCTATCTGAGATTTTTAGTTTTATTTAATGAAATTTTAAAATTGATTTTGCTTTAAATAGTTTTAAAGTTGATTTAATAAACAAATATCTTACATAGGTTTATCTAAACATAAGACGCCAAACAATCTATAGCATTCAATATTTTTAGCAATTCTTTAAATAATCCATTAGAAAACTTGACATGCTACGAAGTTGAGTGAGATCCACATTAGAGCTTTTGTCAGGATGAAAATGCATAATATTGTTTCTTATATTTCTTATTTCGTCTAATTCATTTACGAAGTCAGCCTTTATAAAAGGAAGCCCTAGAAGTAACCACATTTGGTCATTCTCAATGATTCGAATATATTCTCCAAAAGTCATATCGCTAATGGAATTAATATGTCTTTTTGGATTATCGATAGTTAAAAGTTTTAAAATGTCTTCTAAAACAATCTTATCATCTAAAATTAACCTAATAAAATTTTCGATTTGTTCCAATAAGATGTAGGGTTCGATTTGTTCGAGAAACTCTTCATTTAAGTCAAATGGTGTTACCGGTCCATGTATCTTTTTATCTTTACTTAGAACAAATACCATTTCTGTCTTTATTACTTCTTTAATTGCCTCAAAAAGTGGGGTCTCTTCTGGAATGATTTTGTAATCATTCGTCATGAAGTCTTTGACACAATTAGAATCTTTTTTGGCAATTAAACCTTTAGCGATAGACTGCCAACTTATCAGCCCTAAAATTTCCCGCTCGTTGTTCATTACCGGTAGCTGAGAAAAATCATTTTTCCACATTAAATGATAAGCTTTCTCCAAATTAGATTCTTTGGTAATGGATGTGGGCTTTTGCGATGCTGCTTTTAGAACTGACAAGCGATTTATAGGATCAAATTTTTCCTCTATTTCAGATTCTGAATCATTGTTGATTTTTGCCTTATTCATCTCTCTTAATTCTACTAATTCATCTATCCACCCATTTTGGAAGTTTGGAACAACGATCATTTTTTGATCATGTAAATATTCATTAATGCGCCAAATATTTCCGCTTGTTCTTTTCTCGTAATATCCAAATGTCCAAAGAAGATTTCTTATTGATAGTATCTCAGGTTTTCCTTCTTTTCGTATTTTTTTTACTAAATCTATGAATTCTTGTCTTGGCATAGTTTAAATTAGTTATTTATTGAATATAAGTGAAAAATAGTTTTTCTCTTTTTAGTATAATGAAATTATTATCACATTTGCTCTTTAAAATAATATTAGCTCCGTACTATTTACCTCTTAAGTTTACTTTTTCGTGTTCGAAATCTGGTGGTGTTGTTTTAAATGTTTTATCTTCTAGTTGATAAGGAAGTCTTTTTACTTGAAAATTTCTTAGCTTTTCTATATCCAAATCATATCTTAGGACTACATTATTTTGACCACCTTTAACTCGGACAGGATTCATTTGATTAGTTTCGCGTGGTTCAATAATACGTGAATCTCCGTAATCTGAAGTATTAGCTTGAACAAAATAACAATGCAAATCCCTTGATACACTTTCTGCTATGTTACTGAAATAGTTTATGTCTTTGTTATATTCTATGGCAAACATGATATCCAACTCTGATCTAAATATAGATCGGTGAACAATATCTGCTAATTCATAGCAATTATACAATGTAAACTGAATACCTCGCCATTTGATTAAATGATAGAAATCTGTTGTGCTTATAGGTACTTTTTTTCCATAAGTTAAGATTCCCTTGGTTTCCGTAGGTGAATAGTGATTTTTTAACCTTGGAATTATTAAAGAATCTCTGATGGATCCGTTTTCAAAAGGTAAAATGCAAATTGATAAATTATAGCAGTAATCATTAAAAGTAAAATGTTCTAAACCAAATATGAAAGCTCTGTTTTTTCTCCGTGATTCATCAGAGTACGAGAATAGCCATTCTATGGGGACACAAGTTTCTGGAGATATTAATAAATCCACCTTTTCTACTTCCGCATTATTAAGCAGCTGAATATGCTTTAATCTTTTCTCCTTGTAAACTGAAGATTTATCAGATATTGCTTTTTCTATTTCGTTATAAATTATCTTAAAATTTGATAAGCCAATCGTAAGTTTGTTTAGTTTTTTTCGTTGTTCAGCAACTGTAATTGTATCAGCATAAATCCTAATGGAATTGGTTGATTTTTCACTATACTGTTTAAATTTTGAAAACTGAATGGTTTTTGAAATACTTTTATTGTTTAATTTTTCATATAGATTTACAGACTCAGCAAAATAATCATTTACAAAAGAATCATCTTGATTCTTATAAAATAGTGATTGATCAACAGTATTTTTTTTTAAGCCATTTAGTAAAAAATAGAAATTAATCTCTTGGAAATATATCCATCTCGGTATTTTCCATGGGTTTTCAGTTAGAGATTCATCTAGTTGAAAATCATTGTCTAATAGTAAATTGTTAAATAACCCGTTGGATAATACGGTTTTTTCTGTTTTAGTATAATAGTTGGTTAAAATTAAAAATGGATATACCAAATAATGATGTCTGGTAAGCAATGTTTTTCGGAAGTTAATAATAGATTTTATCATCGAGTCACTTTCGACTGTCAGATTATGATTTTTGCATATTGTATGTGCTGTTGTGGGATTCAATGAAAGTGAAACCTCTAGGCCAATATTTGTATACTCTTTGAAATCATTTAAAATCTGATTTTTATAAAGAGTTAAGTTATTTTCAACTTCTATGTTTTCAATTTTTCTAACAATTTTACTGTAAAGTTTATGAAGGGATTTAATGTCGTTTGTTACTATTAGGTACGTAAAAACCTTTTCCCACATATTGTATAGGGATAATAGTGAATTGCCTTTAAAGAATCTGAAAACTTGAAAAGTTATTTTATCATCTGGGATGGCATTATGAAGTATCGCAAGCTTAATTTTTTTGGCAAGAAATACTGACGCTCCATATTTGCTTGCTTTCATTTCAGATATGCTTCTAAATTTATTTATGGTGTCTTCATACTTTAAATCGTAAGCTTCATCGTCTAGTGTATCATTCATTTCTTCTTCATCAGGGAGAAACCAAAATGCACTACTATTTTCTTCTAATATTTTCTGAAACTTATTCAGCATGGCATGTGGCCATTCATGATTGAAATAGTATAGTTTTAGTTTGTCTGATTGAATTTTTAAACCTGAATACTTTTCGTCAGAAAAAGATAGATATTGTGTTGCTGAATTATGATCAGCTGTCACCTCTAGTGGTTTGTCATCCGTAAAATATTTTTGTTTTAACCATTTAACTATGTCGCCACGAGGTTCATCAACATTACTAACAACTATAAAGATATCGTCTACATATCTACCATAATATACTGGCGTTGTCTTTTCTTTTAATTCTTTATCAAAATCACTTAAAAACCAATTTGCAATGACTCCGGAAGAGACAAATCCAATTGGTAGAAGCGGATAATTATTATAGGCTTTAGTCTTATTTGATCCGACTACGCTGGTATATTTACTGCAAATTTTTTCTATTAAATCAGTCAAGGAATTTTCTGTCTCATTTAAATTTTTTTTTAACTCTAAAAAATTAATGCTACAAGAATGGAAAAAATTTTTAATGTCTAAACTAATTAATAACACATTATTATTTTCTTCAATTTGCTGCTTAGCTGCTTTGATCCCTTTATCTCTCCACTCCTGATATTTATCAAAGTATTTAGTAAACAACAACTTTTCTGTCCCAACTTTCCGTGATAGTTTGTTTACAGGTAAATGGTATCCATAATTATCTTTGCCAATTTTTCTCTCCAGCATTTCTCCATTAGTTATAATCCAGAGTGTAGAAATGATATGTAATTCAATAGGGCCTTTAAACAATTGAGTAATCTTATCAATTTTATAATTGTTTGAGTCTTTGTTGGAAATTAAATTTGTTGCTTCGCTAACTTGTTGCTTAAATGATTTAGGAATTATAGAGTAGCTTATTTCCTCTATTTTTTGATATAGGCTAGCATTTAACAATCCAGTATTTAAAAAGTAATTTATATCATCAGCAAGCTTGTTAAAATTTAAAGATAAATCTTCATTATTTGCTTCAAAGTCACAAAGCTGCTTTCTTAAAAAAAGATTGAAATTATCATAGTAGATATGTGCTTTTAATTTTGAGTAAGCTTCTTGTATTTGGGTAACAGATATCATGTTTTGACGTTTTATATTTCGTTATATTTTTAAAATAGGTAAATAATTATCTCAAATTATGATCTATTACCTGCAATTCAAATATTATGGATTAGGGCATAATTTCAATTTCACATTCAGAAAACCAATTTAAATCGGTTATTTTGTTTTTTAATGTTTCTGTGTCATCAGTATAAGCTACAATTGCTAAACTTTTTTTTGCTCTACTGCATGCAACATAAAAAAGCCGAGATGTTCTTTCGATTCCAGTTTCTCTCCCTTCTTTAATATTTTTGTGATCTGAATCGGATAATGACTTTAAACCGAAGAGTTTATCATAGCTAAACATAAATCCTCTAGATTCATCATCATCAATTATTACCATTACTCTGTCAAATTCTAATCCTTTAACTCCTTGGTGAGTTCCAAAATTGGAAATTTCAGAGATGTATTCATTGTATTTGATTAGTTCAATGAAATTTGATTTTAATGCTATATCCCAGGCAATTAATGTTTCATCGTCATCGCTTTTATCTTCTTCTTTACCTGAACTTTTTATCCTCGCAATATTTATATTTAAATCACTTGGAATAACGAATATTTTAGAATCGCTTACACTTAAAAGTATTTCCATCAAATTTGGTTGACAATCGTGATCCCATAATTTTAATAAGTTGTCAATACTTGCTTTAGCATTATTTAGAATGGCTTTTTTATCTGCTCCTTCAATGATGTTTTTTTTATCAAAAAGAGGAGAGTTTTGCTTTACAATATTAGAAATCTCAAATTTATTACCGGTTTTGTAGGCATTATATAAAGGTAAAATTGTTTTTCTAAAGAAATTGATGGATGATAAATTTCCTTCTAACAATCCTTGTTTAAGTCTATCAACTTGATATAAAGGATTGAAAAAATTTTCGAATCCCATTCTTACAGCAGCCATGTGATGCTCTATGGTTAAAATCTTAACAGGTAGATCTTTAGCATTTTTGGGAATAGCCTTATCTATCCATTTATTATCCCCTGTGATAATTGACATTTTACTTTTAATTGACTCTTCAGTAGCTAATTTGTCTTCTCCTCGCTGTACAATAAACATTTTAATAGTTCCACCTGAATTTTCAACCCTTGCCAACTGTTGTTGACCGTCAATATCCTTTCTTATTTGATTGTTTAGTTCAATAATTCTGGATTTTGACCTATGATTCATTTGTTTTGCTGGTTTCAACCAATCATCAGGTAAATGTTTACCAAGCTCTTCTTTACCATCAGTGTAGATACGTTGCATAGTATCACCCAATAATCCTAACGAGAAACAATCTTTATGATCAGATTGAACCTTAAACAAAGCTTCAATTAAATCTTTTTTAGTGTCTTGACTTTCATCGATTAAAATGATTGGATACTTATTTATCAAAATTTGTGTAAATAAGTCCTTTGTATCTAAAAAGTAACAGGCAATAGATATAACTTCAGAATGACTTAATGATGCTTTAGTGTAATTATCACCGTTGGGATTATATACAAATTTATTTATTGATGGTAAAGCAAGGAATCTTTTATTCTTTGATTCTAATTTTTTTCTGTTTGCAATTGCTGTTTTATTATTGAGGTCTCTAGCTTTTGATAGCTTATCTTCCAGATCTATTATGGAGTTTTGTATGTCTTTTTTAACCCATTCTTTTATATCTACAGTGAAATTTTTAATTAGTTTCCAACAAAAACTATGTATTGTACTAACTTCAAAGACTGAATCGGAAGATAATCTATGAGTAATTTCATCTGCTGCAGCATTCGTATAAGTGATGATTGCAATTTTCTTGTTACGTAACTTATAGTCTTGCCCATAGGTTTCTTTGAATTTGGCTAAAACATTAACCAATGTTCTTGTCTTGCCCGAACCAGCTCCTGCAAAAAGAAAGAAACTTTTTAGTGAGTTTGGATTTAGACAGTTGAAAATATCTTCATCAACTTTTAAGTCAATATCATTATTATTAGCTATCATATTGAGGAATTTTCAGTTTCAACAATATTTTTTGTAGGTTTTAAAACATTTTCTAACCAATTTAATCCATCTTTAATATAAATTGGTACATTTAATTCTTCAGGATCTTCAAAATACAGAACATCTAGTGCAAATTCAGCTTTTTTTACACCAACACTATTTATAGCTTCATATGCTTTTTGAGCAGAAATATTTATATTATCTTCCATAGCAGCTAGTACCATTTTTTTTAACAATCCTGATGTTGCTGTAATAGATTTAAACTTTTTAATATTTTCTAATACTAATGCATCTTCAAATGTGTAAGGGTATATTTTTGTTCCAGAGATATCAATTTCCATTTGATAGGCAACCCTAATTGGATTATCTGATAACACCTTCTTACTTTCTTCTAAATCTAAAAGCTCATCAAGTCTTGTCAATTTGGGATTCCACTTTTTTAAAGTATCATTATTTGTAATTTGATCTTCGCCTTTCTTAGGTTTACCTTTTTTATATTTTGGATTTGCTAAATCAGTAGTTTTTACGTTATCTATTTCTTGAGTATCTATATCTGTAATAATTAAAGTAGCTATACCTAATTTTTCGATAAGTGGTTTTAATTTATGTGCGTGACTTCCTCCAATTTCTAAAATTGTTATATAGCAACTATCAAGAAGTTCATGATGATTTTTAATAAAATGAGGCATGAGCATTCTTTCAGCTGGTCCTTCAACTAGAATAGTAGCATCTGCAAAAAACAAATCATTATGAGTTGTATTTAAATATCTGATCACGAATTTTTCAGTTTCTTTTTCTTCTGGTACAGTAGAATCAAATACTGACTTTATACTTAACACTTCAGATGTAGGCGTAACAGTTGTACTAATATTTCTCTTAAAGTATCTTAAACTCTCAAATTTCTGGTAAGCGATATAACTAGAGTGTGTGCTAATTATCAGCTGGGTAGTAAAATCTCTTTTATTTGCCAAATTTTCATGTGCTCTTAAAATATTATATGCTTTTTTTATAAAAACTTGTTGCACTTGTGCATGTAAATGCGCTTCGGGTTCTTCTATTAATACTAAATGTATTGGTTCTATTATATTGTCTTTTTCCAATATATCTTTGCCTTTCAACATCCATTCATCACGGTATCTAATTAATTTAAAAACAATAGAAATTAAATTTTGATAACCTAACCCGTTATATTTTTCTGGTAATGATAGTCCCTCGGCAAGATTATATCTAACAGCGGAATCATGTTCTAAGCCATCGGTTGCTTTTATAAGTGATGATAATGTAATTTGTGGATTTCCAAACCCCGGATAATTTAAATCACTTAACTCTTTAAGAGGTTCCTTAAAACTTGAAGTCAAGTTTTTATCAAAAGTACTTTGTGCTTCGTTTAACTTTTCAAGTGCATCCAAGTCTTGTTCACTAGGATCAATTGATGGATTCAAATGCTTATCGTAGTAAGAGCGAAGTTGTGACGATAATGATTTGTTATTATTAAATTCTGGATTATCAGAATTGGCATCACTAAATCCACGTTGGGCATTTATTGTATGAATTTTTATTAAACCATTTAAAGGATTTCCCTCTAGTTCGACATTTTGATCCGAAAGCTCTTGATCTTCATGATATTTTTCAGGATCCAATAGATATGATTTTATTTCAAATAGTGCATTTAACTTTTTATCACAAAATTGCCAAAAATTCATTGGCCAAAGCTCTACGGCCTTACCTGATTTGGTGTTTAGGTCTAGTACTTTTTTTCTAGCAAGGATATATTCTTCTATTAACGACTCTATATTTTTCGGCTGTAAAATAAGGCGTAAACCTATTAAGCCGCCATTCCAATCAAGCGTAGGGATTATATGGCTAACATATCTTAATTCTGAAATATCAACATTAAACCATAAGTCTAAAGAAGGTAAGTATGATTCAAGTAAGTTGATGTTCTTGTCGTCATCGTCTAAAGTTTCTTTAATAACCCAATTTTCAGCAATTATTTTTAATTCAGCCCAATTTGTAATCGTGAAATCTTGAGTTTTAAAATCTTTTTTTTCTAAAAAAGTTATTAGGGCATCCATAGCGGTTGTTTTTCCACTATTATTTGCACCTACAAATATTGTTTCTTTATCAGAAAATTCGATTTTACAATTTTTAAGTTTTCTGAAATTTTTAATTCTTACAAAGTCAATTTTCATTTCTTAAGTGTTTTTTAGGTTTATATTTAATCTCTAAACTTCTCAAAATACCTCCAACCATAATTTGGAATAAGCAGTTTAAAAAATGTTCCATCGTTTTGACCAAACATTTTCCCTCTTAATTCATTGTAATTACCTTGGGTATTTGTATGTATTATGAACTCCGTGTTGTGGTTATGGTTAGTTATAGAAAAGTTTCGAGTTTCTAATAATATAATGGGTTGATTAGTTATATTAATATTAAGATACTCTCCACGACAAAAGAAAGTGATAATCAAACCATCGTTATGGTAGCAATCGTGAGGCATATCTCTATTCCTAAAAATTCCTTGGAAATTTAAGTTTGTTAATTCCATTTTATAAACTTTTAATTTCTATTAATGTTGTATTTAAAATTGAAGGTGTTTTTGAATTAGTCATTTCAAGATAGGTAATACTTGAAGCATTATAAGTGTCAATAGCTATGCAGTATTGTTGAGAAATAGGGTGTCTGTCAGAATATTTTTCTATTAAAAATTTGTAAAGTATCTCACAGAAAAGGCTTAGCTCTAACTTAGAGAAACCATTTAGTTGAGGTACAAGTATTATCCCACCTATTGTTTCAGTACCATTTTCTTCATATAGAAATACCAAATTAGGATTAATGTAAATAGGTAAATTTTGTAATGTTATTATTTTAGAATTTCTTTCAACTGTTTCAAAATTGATTATCTCATCTGGTCTTAAACTTAAAACATCAAATTCTTTGAAGCTCCTAAGGATATCCAGATTTCTTTCATACATTGTTTTATCTTTAGAAGAAGTCGCATTATGAAGTTTCTCAATTACTTCTTTAATTTTATCATCGTAAAAGTCATCTGTACCATGTTTAAAAGTATTGTAAATAGCACTATTACTAATACTCCAATAGTTCCCTCCACTTGATTTATCTTCTAGACTTTTTACTTTAGCTTTTCTTGTTTTAAGCTTCAAAGCAAAGTTTCTTTTAGTTTTTTCAGAACCTTTTTTTCGAAATTCTATTAGTTCTTTAATTGCGATCTTTTCCATATCTTCATAAGTGTATTTAAGTTTTTTACTTTACATATTTTTTTGATCTAAGTTATCATTGACAATTATTATTTCTTCTATACGATCTTCTGTGTTTTTACTAGGTGTGCCATTTTTATTCTGCTTTAGAACTTTTGTATATTTTATTACTATTAAATCGTCATTCGGTAGTTCCTTTGGAAACAAGTCGTCTAAGGTTTTTAAAGAGAAGATTTTTTTTAAAATTATTAAGTGTCTTAGATTGTATTTTTCAGGTTGGCTTAATGACTCAGCCTTCCCAACGAAAGATTCAGAAAATCCCATTTTGTTGCTTAAAGTTCTTTGAGACCAACCTTTTGATTTTCTCAGTTCTTTGACCTTTTCAATAACTTCAAATTCGACTCTATATAATGCTTGCGATATATAAATTTCATTCATAAGTGAAATATTTGTACCGTATATTTGGTACGTTAAAAATATTTGCTATATTTGCTTTTGTATTACAGCGATAATCTCAAACTGAGGAATTTACTCAGTTTTAAATGATGCTACTCGTACAAGAAAACCGCTAATTTTCCCTATGAGTTTATCATGAGTGCTCGCGATCTATTGGTTTTTCGTATTTTTGCGAATTATATTCCAATAGTGCGGGTCTCATGTAAGTCTTTGGGGACTATGATTTCGGTCATAGAGGTTCTTAGCGGTACCACTTGCAAAGCTTTGAGATCCATCTATTGGTTTAACTCTCTTCTTTACTGAGTATCATCGTTCCATAACCACATAAAATCTTATTTATGAGAACGAAATTTGTACATACCGCCATAACCCATCCGCCTTAATGCGGTGCTAAACTTTTTCCTTTTTGTTGCTCCTGCACCAAAAGGTATATACACCAACAGCCTAACCGTATGTTAGAACTGTAACAGTCCGCTATACACAAAAGCCACCGCCGTATATACAGTACCACATTGCTTTGGCACTATATAAATTGGGCACTTTAACTTTTTTACTCGAACTCTAAAAGTATTGCCTTTATTTCTATTTTCCAAATCAAATGTTAAAATAATTAGGTACACCGCAGGAGCTTCAAAAAGGTTATTAAAATATATAATACATATCGTTACGATGAGGTAACAGCTTAAAGTCAAAGTGCAACAATTTTGATTTAAAACGGAGGTAGTCTAAATAAGAGAATCAAAGCGCCATTAGGTCAAAACAAACAGCCTGCCCACTGAAAGAGTAAGTGGCTCAAGAATTTAAATGAAAACACAGATGGACTGTACACTCAGCGGTATGATGTTTTCATCAGCCTGTCCCGCTCTAGCGGGAAGTGTCGAACCACTGCATGGAGCGTAAGTAGATCGGGGAGCGGAGCGACGTTTCGATCTGGTAGCTTCAAAAGTGAATTTCGACCGATTAAAAGATCGCCGCAATAAGCACTTTTGGTACTTTTCGTGCAGGAAAAGTACAGAGAAATTTAG
>Ga0256907_1000097_pt1 | contig 27015 bp, 16 predicted proteins | sample MC6MC0745MT_FD_186329 | JGI IMG/M metagenome (GOLD analysis project Ga0256907, IMG submission 186329) | Metatranscriptome of enriched soil aggregate microbial communities from Iowa State University, Ames, United States - MC6-MC0745-MT... | ecosystem: Environmental > Terrestrial > Soil >... | reverse complement strand
AGGCAGCCGTGATATTAAGTGCCTGTTTACCTTTGGGCCCCTGGATAATTTCGAAGGCCACTTTCTGGCCTTCTTTCAGGGTTTTAAAACCATTCATCTGGATGGACGAAAAGTGGGCGAACAAATCTTCACCGCCGTCGTCGGGCGTAATGAAGCCAAACCCCTTTGCATCGTTGAACCATTTGACGGTGCCCGTCGATTTGGGATTGTCCCCTTGGACGGCGGTTGCGGTCGGATCAGACATGCGGACTGCCTCATTGAATCGTATGTTGACAGAAGGGCATCGCGGTCTAGACCTCTGTCCCCCCCTCCGGCTTCCTGGCAGATTTTCGATGAATTGAAAACCCCAGAATGCGCTGATAATGCGCCGCTTTTCTTCGTGTCGTCAAGTATGGAAACTACGTATTTCTGCGTGTAATTTTGCGTAAGTTGCGCGTTAGGCGTCCCCAGTTTAAATAGAATAGCCGCCCTATGAGTTCTACCTTGGATACCCAGCATGATTTGGCCGTCGAGAAGGCACCGGCACGCGCCGCGCCGCCTCCGATGTATCAAGTGCTGTTGCTGAATGACGACTACACGCCGATGGAATTCGTCGTGAAAGTCTTGCAGAAATTTTTCAATAAGAACCACGAAGAGGCCACGCGGATCATGCTGCAAGTGCATCACGAAGGGCGCGGAGTATGCGGGGTGTATCCTCGCGACCTCGCCGCGACCCGTATTGCGCAAGTGGGCCAGTATGCGCGGGCGCGTCAGCACCCGCTTCAATGCGTGATGGAACCCGTTTAATACTAAGAATGAAGACGCCGCCAGCGATGGCGGCGTTGTGCTGTCCATGATTTGAACAGCAGTATCCGCGCACCGGGAAGCGCGCGGATTGCGTTGGTCGGCAGCTCCGCCGCTAAGGAGCGTTGTGGTTGAGTAGGCGGAGGGGTTTGCCGTGAGTGGAAAGATCAGTAAGACCTGGCTGGCGGTTGCCGGCGTTGCGGTATTAGCGGGCGCGATTGGCGCGGGCTGGTGGATGGGCAAGGATCGCCAGACGGCGAATCCGACGCCGCCTGCTGCTGTGTCAGCCCCCGCGGCCGGTTCAGCAACGACAGCGACCCCGGCGACGCCGGCCGCTGGCGAAGCCAAGCCCGTGCTGCCTGCCAGCGCGACGGTGGGCGCGGCAGATCCTTTTGCGGCATTGACGTGCCAGCCGCGTCAATACAACGACGCCCTGGCGCTATCCGTCACCTTCACGCAGCCGGTTGACGCCAAAGGCAACCTGGACAATTTCCTGCAGGTGACCGACCTGGGCGCGTCCTCGGGCAAGGACGGCGAGAGCAGCGAGTCTGCCTCGCCCGACCAGCCCGCCTCGGTCAAGCCGGGCGACTCCGCGCCCAAAGGCAAGATCCTGAAAGGCAATTGGGTCGTGGGTGAAAACCCGCGCATGGTGTATTTCCCCTACATTCAGCCGCAACGCAAGTACGCGATCACGGTCCGCTCCGGTCTGGCCGGCGTGGGCGACAAGGTCGTGCTGGCGGAAACGACCAACTGCGAAGTGAACACGCAGGCCATGCCGCCTTCGTTCTACTTCGCCAGCCGCGGCGTGGTGCTGCCGGCCGGTCAGAACGGCGGTTTGCCCGTGGCGACCGTCAACGTGCCGGAAGTCGACGTGCAGTTCCTGCGCGTGTCGCCCGAGCGCGTGCCTGAACTCTTCGAAACCGTGTTGGGCATTGGCCGCAACACGGCCACCGAGTCCGAGGACGACGAGGGTGGCTACAACGAAGATGATGGCTGGCGCTATTCCGACAACCGCAGCCTGAAGGGTTCGGTCAGCAACTGGGATCTGGACCGCCTGAATTCGTTGACGACCAGCGTCTACCAAGGCCGCTTCCTGACGGACGACAAACCGAACCGCCGCCATGTGACGTTTCTGCCTGTTGAAGGCGTGAAGGAACTGCAAGAGCCCGGCATCTACATCGCGGTGATGAGCCAGCCCGGCCGTTTCCGCTATGAATATCAGGTGACGTACTTCTACGTCAGCGACATCGGTCTGCATGCGCGCCGCTACAGCGACCGCATCGAAGCCTATTCCGTGTCGCTGAAGTCGGGCCAGGCCATCTCTGGCGCCGTGTTCGAACTGGTGGATGGCAGCGGCAAGTCGCTGGCCAAGGCCGCGGCAGACGCGCAGGGCCATGTCCGTTTTGAGGGCAGCTTCACCAATGCGCGCGTCATCCGCGCCTCGCGCGATAAGGAAATGACGGTGCTGGCGCTGGCCGAGCCGGCGTTGGACCTGTCGGAATTCGACACGGGCGGCCATACCTCGCGCCCGAACAACCTGTTTGTCTACGCCGGCCGTAACCTGTATCGCCCTGGCGAAACGTTCAACGTGTCGGTGCTGCCGCGCGATCTCGACGGCCGCATGCTGACCCCCGCGCCGCTCACCGCCACCATCAAACGCCCCGATGGCCGTGTAGTGCAAACCACGTTGTGGCAGCCGAATAAAGATCTGGTGGGCTATGTTGAACGCGCCATCGATCTGCCGCTGGATGCGCAGACCGGTTCGTGGCTGCTTGAGCTGCGTGTCGACCCCGCGTCGCGCGCGCCGGACGCGTCGTGGAAATTCCAGGTCGAGGAATTCCTGCCTGAGCGCATGAAGATGGCGCTCACGTCCGAACAGGAAGTGCTGTCGCCCGACGAAGAATTGACGGTGGATGTGCAGGGCGACTACCTGTACGGCGCACCTGCTGCCGGCAACCGCCTGCTGTCGACCTTCCAGGTCAAGCGCGACCGTTTCGCGCTGGCGCAGCAATGGCCGGGCTTCATCTTTGGCGACGTGGCCGATGATTCCCGCCGCACCTTTGGCGAACTGCCCGAAGCGGCGCTGGACGACAAGGGTTACGCGCAACTGGAAGTTAATCCGAACACGGCCGGCACGCATTCGCCCATGAAGGTGCGCGTGTCCGCCAGCCTGCTGGAATCGGGCGGCCGCCCGGTCGTGCGTTCGATCGAGCGCAGCGTCTGGCCCGCCGACAAGCTGATTGCCGTGCGTCCGCAGTTTGACAGCGACGTGGCCCGCGAAGGCGCGCCCGCCGGTTTCGAAGTGATCCGCGTCAACGCGCAAGGCAAGGTCGAACCGCTGGCCCAGGCCCAGATGCGTCTGTTCCGCGAAGAGCGTCAGTACTACTGGCGTTTCGACGACCAGCGTGGCTGGAACAGCGGCTATACCGAAACCGAAGAACTGCTCGATTCGCGCGAGATCGCGCTGAAAGATCGCAGCCAACTGACCGTGCCGGTCAAGTGGGGCCGTTACCGTCTGGAAATCGCCGACCCGGAAACGGGCGAGACGATGCGTTACCGCTTCTATGCGGGCTGGAACGCGCAGGACGCCGATTCGATGGGCAACCGCCCCGACCGCGTACAGATGAAGCTTGAAGGCGTGCCGGCCAAGCCGGGCGATACCGTCAAGGTCACGCTGACGCCGCCGCACGACGGCCAGGCGCTGGTCACCGTGGAAGGCGACCGCATGCTGTGGTCCAAGTGGGTGTCCGTGAAAGCGACGGGTACGGAAGTTGAAATTCCCGTCGACAAGGACTGGAAGCGTCACGACCTGTACGTGGCCGCCGCCGTGTTCCGCCCGGGTAGCGAAGGCGACCGCGTGACGCCGGCTCGCGCGTTGGGTCTGGCGTTCCTGCCGATCGCCAGCGCCGACCGCAAGCTGGACGTCAAGCTGACCGCACCGCCCAAGGCCGTGCCCGAAACCAAGACGACCGTGCGCGTCAAGGTGGATGGCGCCCAGGGCAAGCAGGCCACGGTGACGCTGTCTGCCGTGGACGTGGGCATCCTGAACATCAACCAGTACGCCACGCCGAATCCGCTGGATTATTTCTTCGGCAAGCACCGTTACGCGCCCGAGTTGCTGGACATGTACGGCAAGCTGATCGAAAAAATGGACGGCACCAAGGGCAAGCTGAAGTGGGGCGGTGACGCCGCCATGCGCGGCGACAGCAAGAGCCTGCCCAAGAAGGTGAAGCTCGTCGACTTGTTCTCGGGTCCGGTGACGCTGAACGCGCAAGGCGAGGCGGACATCCCGCTGGACTTGCCCGATTTCAACGGCACGCTGCGCCTGATGGCGGTGGCCTTCACCGCTGACAACTACGGCAGCACCGACACCGAAATGGTGGTGGCGGCGCCGATCGTGGCCGAGCTGAACACGCCGCGCTTCATCACCCCGGGCGACCAGGCCGCGATTGCGCTGGACGTATCCAACCTGAGCGGCTCCGATCAGAAGATCACGATCAAGCTGGAAGCGCTGGACCCGCTGGCCATTCCCGATGGCGTGCGCACGCTGACGCTGAAGGACAAGCAACGCACCACCTTGCGCTTTAACGCCACGACGACGGGTTCGTATGGCCTGGGCCTGATCCGCCTGACCGTCGATGGCCAGGGCGCAGGCAAGCCCGTGCACCTGGTGCGCGAATCGGTGCTGCAAGTGCAGCCGGCCTATGCCGGTGAACGTCAGGTGCGCCGCCTGCGCCTGAATCCGGGCGAGACGAACGCCGCGCAGGCGTCGTGGGTGTCTTCGTACTATCCGGATTCGGCGCTGGTCAGCGTGACCGTGTCCAACCGCCCGCCGTTCAACGTCAACCGCTTGGTTGAAGGCCTGCTTGCGTATCCGTACGGATGCACCGAACAGACCATCAGCCGCGCCTTGCCGTGGGTGTTGATCGATGCGGACGTCGCCAAGCAATACGGCCTGAAGCCGCATTCGCAGGCCGAGCGCGCGGCGCAGGTGTCGAACGCCATCGCGCGCTTGTCCGGCATGCGCAACGCCGTGGGTTCGTACAACCTCTGGAGCGGCTCGACGTCTCGCGATGTCTGGCTGACGGCCTATGCCGTGGGCTTCCTGCAGGATGCGCGTGACAAGGGCTTTGAAGTGCCTGAAGCCACGCTGGACCGTTCGCGCCAATGGCTGCTGGAGCAAGTGCAGCAGACGTCCAATGGCTTTGGCACGTGGTCGGTGAACCTGCGCCGCAACGTTGAAGCCGGCCGTATCGACGGCAGCGACGCCAATATCCTGCGCGAAGATCATCGCCGTTTCGCCGGTCTTGCCACCGCCGTGCTGGCATTGGCTCGCGACAAGAAGGCGCCGCTTGCTACCGTGCGCCAACTGTTCGACAACTACCAGGAACGTGCGCGTTCGCCGCTGCCGCTGATTCAGCTGGCCGCCGCATTCAAGCTGATGGGCGACGAAGGGCGCATGAAGTCCGCGCTGGACGCCGCCATGACGCGCGAGTACGGTTTCCCGCGCCGCGATTACAACGCCTATTACGACGAGTGGCTGGGCGACTACGGCAGCAGCGTGCGTGACTATTCGCTGGCCTATGCGCTGGCGAACCAGTACGGCCTGAAGCATGACCGCCTGGAAAACCTGCTGACGCAACTGACGGCGCGACTGGGCAACCGCTCGTACCTGTCGACCCAAGAGCGCATGTCGCTGTTGTTGGCCGCACGCGTCATGGGCGGCGACAAGAGCACGCCGTGGTCCGCAGCGTTGTTGGTCAATGGCGCTCGCAAGGAGCTCGATGGCGGCAAGAGCGATCAGATGGTTTCCGTGCCGGCGGCTGATCTGGCCAACACGCAAATCATCAATACGGGTTCGCAATCGCTGTTTGTTGAATACGACATCCAAGGCAGCCCGACGGTGGCGCCCAAGCCGCGCAACGACGTGATCCAGCTCAAGCGTGGCTGGTATCGCCCGGATGGCCGTCCGTGGGATGGCGGCAACCTGCAAACCGGCGACATGCTGGTGGTGTGGGTGCAGGCCAGCGCCAACCAGGTCATTCCTGATGCGTTGATCGAGGACCGCGTGCCGGCAGGTTTCGAAGTTGAAAACCTGAACCTGTCGCAAAGCCCCGAGATGCAGGAATGGACGATTGGCGGCCGCCGCGTGGCGGAAGCGATGTCGGATTCCAACATCAAGCATCGTGAATTCCGCGACGACCGTTACGTGGCCGCGGTGTCTTTGGGCCGTGGCAAGGTGGATGTGTTCTATCTGGTGCGCGTCGTGACGCCGGGCCGCTATGCGGTGCCGTCGACGGTGGCCGAGGATATGTACCGCCCCGAAATCCGCGGCGTGGGTGAGCAGTGGAGCACGGTCGACATCCGCGATCGCGGCGCCAAGCGTCCTTGAACGCCGCCGCTACCTCAACGCCAGGCGCCCAGCGCGCCCGGCGTTGGCGGCGGCGCGGCATCATCGCGGCCAGCGTGTTGTTTGCGCTGGCCGCGTTGTTATTCGTGCTCGACCGCTTGTATCCGCTTCCCCGCATCGACTCGGGCGGCGCGGCCGTGGTCGTCGCCGCCGACGGCACGCCGCTGCGCAACTATCCCAGCCGCGACGGCATCTGGCGTTATCCCGTCAAACCGGACCAGGTTTCCGACCGCTATCTGGAAACCCTGCTGACGTACGAAGACCGCTGGTTCTACTGGCATCCCGGCGTGAACCCGGTGGCGCTTGCGCGCGCCGGCTGGCAATGGGCCACGAACCGCCGCATCGTATCGGGCGGGTCGACGCTGACCATGCAGGTTGCGCGCCTGATTGACCCTCAACTAGCCGGCAAGCCATCGCGCTCGATGTCCGCCAAATTGCGGCAGGCGTGGCGCGCGGTGCAGTTGGAAATGCACTACAGCAAGGACGAGATCCTGTCGCTGTACCTGACGCATGCGCCGATGGGCGGCATTGTTGAGGGCGTGGAAATGGGTTCGCGGCTATGGCTGGGCAAGTCTGCCCGCAACTTGAGCGCGGCCGAAGCCGCGATGCTGACGGCCTTGCCGCAGGCGCCATCCCGGCTACGGCCCGACCGCCATCCCGACGCCGCTCAAGCCGCGCGCGACAAGGTGCTGGACCGCATGGCCGAGCTGGGCCGCTGGACGCCTGCAGAAGTGGCCGACGCCAAGATCGAAAACGTGATTGCGCCGCCGCTGCGTGCGCGTTGGCTGGCGCCGCTGGCCGCGCAACGGCTGTTGCAGGAGGCGGGCGGCAAGTCTGCGGCGCGCCGTCCGGGCGAGCGGCCGCCGCTGGTGTCGTCCACGCTGGATGCCGACATGCAGGCGTCGGTGGAACAAATGTTGCTGGACCGCGTTGATGGCCTGCCGCCCAAGGTTTCCATGGCCGTGCTGGTGATGGATAACGATACGCTCGAGGTCAAGGCCTACGCCGGATCGGCTGATTTTTCCGACGATACCCGTTATGCGCATGTGGATATGGTGCGTGGCGTGCGCTCGCCGGGTTCTACTCTGAAGCCGTTTCTGTACGCGCAGGCGCTGGACGAGGGGCTGATTCACTCGGAAAGCCTGCTGATCGATGCGCCCATGTCGTTCGGCGGTTACGCGCCCGGTAATTTCCAGGCGGCATTTTCGGGGCCGATCAGTGTGGCGCAGGCGCTGCAGCGGTCGCTGAACGTGCCCGCTGTGGACTTGCTGGACCGCGTGGGCCCCGTCAGTTTTGCGTCGATGATGCTGTCGGGCGGGGTGCGGTTACGTTTGCCCGCGGGTGCAGATCCAAATTTGAGCTTGATTTTGGGCGGGGGTGGCACCACATTGGAAGAATTGGTGGGTGCTTATCGGGCCTTGGCCCGGGGCGGCATCTCTGGGCGGCCCCGCCTGCGGGCGGAGCAGCCTCGGATTGAGTCCCGTATGATGAGCCCTGGAGCCGCCTGGATCGTTCGCGATATTCTCGAAGGCGGCGGGCACCCTGACCGGCCGTTTTATCAGTCGGGCAGTCCGGCCCGGCGGCTGGCCTGGAAGACCGGAACCAGCTTCGGATTCCGCGACGCCTGGGCCATCGGGGTGACCGACAGATGGACGATTGGCGTTTGGGTCGGCAGGCCCGATGGAACGCCGAACCCCGGATTTTTTGGGGCGAATGTGGCGGCGCCGCTACTGCAGGATATTGTGGCGGCGTTGCCGGAAGGGGCGCAGCAGGTGCGCAGTCGGCCCGAAACGGTGCAGGCAGCGGTCACGTGCTGGCCCTTGGGTTACAGATTGGGCAGCGTGCCCTCGGGGGAATGTCCCGAACAGCGCGCGGCCTGGCTGCTGAATGACACGGCGCCGCCGTCGTTTGCCGGTTATGCCGACGCCACACAGGGGCCTTTGCGCTTGGGCGGTGTTGCAAATGGATCGGTGCTTCGGCCCGTGCCAGGCAGCAAGCAAGTGGCGCTGGATGTCGATGTGCAAGGCGCCGAAGGCGAAGTATGGTGGATGCTTGATGGGCGTGTGGTGAAACACGGCGCGTCGAGTCATCCGTTTAATTTAGTGCTGGCGCAAGACGGCCGGTATACGCTTACCGTCATGGACACGCAAGGCCGCCACGATAGAGTGGCTTTTGAAATCGCTGGCGTTACGCCATGATCGGCATAGAATATGAATCGTGTATTTGACCGCTTCGATGCAATACGGAGGAAGCGTGATTTCTCAAGAGCTTGAAGTCAGCCTGCATATGGCTTTCGTCGAGGCCCGTTCGGCCCGGCACGAATTTATTACGGTTGAGCATCTGCTGCTGGCATTGCTTGACAACGCTTCGGCAGTCGAGGTTCTGCGCGCATGCGCGGCGAACCTGGACGACTTGCGCCGCAACCTCCGCCAGTTCGTTTCGGAAAACACCCCGGTGATTCCAAGCGGCGCCGAGGTCGACACGCAACCGACGTTGGGCTTCCAGCGCGTGATTCAACGCGCAATCATGCACGTTTCCGCAGGGGGTACTGGCAAGAAGCCAGTGACCGGCGCGAACGTGCTGGTGGCCATTTTCGGTGAAAAAGACTCGCACGCCGTGTACTACCTGCAACAGCAGGGCGTCACGCGCTTGGACGTCGTCAATTTCCTGTCGCATGGCATTACCAAACAGCCCCAGGTGGAGTCCGCCGCCGTGCAGAAAGAGCAGCAGACCAATGGTGAAGAGCAGGGCGAATCGCGTCAGTCGCCGCTGGATCAATATGCCACCGACCTGAATGCCGCCGCGCTGGCGGGCCGCATCGATCCCCTGATCGGACGCGAGCACGAAGTCGAGCGCGTCATTCAAGTGTTGTGCCGCCGCCGCAAGAACAACCCGTTGCTGGTGGGTGAAGCGGGCGTGGGCAAGACCGCCATTGCCGAAGGCCTGGCCTGGCGCATCACGCGCGGCGAGGTGCCTGAAATTCTGCAAGCGGCTCAAGTCTTTTCGTTGGACATGGGCGCGCTGTTGGCCGGCACCAAGTACCGCGGTGATTTCGAACAGCGCCTGAAGGGCGTGCTCAAGCAGATCCGCGGTAATCCCGACGCGATCCTGTTCATCGACGAAATCCATACGCTGATCGGCGCCGGTTCGGCCTCGGGCGGCACGCTGGATGCGTCCAATCTGCTGAAGCCGGCGCTGTCATCCGGCCAGCTCAAGTGCATTGGCGCGACTACCTATACGGAATATCGCGGCGTCTTCGAAAAAGACCACGCGCTGTCGCGCCGGTTCCAGAAGATTGATGTGCCGGAACCCAGCGTCGAGCAAACCGTGCAGATCCTGCGTGGCTTGAAGAGCCGTTTCGAAGAGCATCACAGCGTGCGCTATTCGGCCGCTGCGTTGTCGGCCGCCGCCGAATTGTCGGCCCGCTTCATCAATGACCGTCATCTGCCTGACAAGGCGATTGACGTGATCGACGAAGCCGGCGCTGCGCAGCGTCTGCTGCCGCGTTCGCGCCAGAAGAAGGTGATCGGCAAGGTGGACATCGAAAACATCGTGTCCAAGATTGCGCGCATTCCGCCGCAGTCGGTGTCCAACGATGACCGCAGCAAACTGGCCACGCTCGACCGCGACCTGAAAACCGTGGTCTTCGGCCAGGACGGCGCTATCGACGCCTTGTCCGCCGCCATCAAGATGGCGCGCTCGGGTTTGGGCAAGCCGGAAAAGCCGATTGGCGCGTTCCTGCTGTCGGGTCCGACGGGCGTGGGCAAGACCGAAGTGGCTCGCCAGCTGGCGTTTACGCTGGGCGTCGAGCTGCTGCGTTTCGACATGTCGGAATACATGGAACGCCATGCCGTGTCGCGCTTGATCGGCGCGCCGCCGGGATACGTCGGTTTCGACCAGGGCGGTTTGCTGACCGAAGCCATCACCAAGCAGCCGCATTGCGTGCTGCTGCTGGACGAAATCGAAAAAGCGCACCCGGATGTGTTCAACATCCTGCTGCAGGTCATGGACCACGGCACGCTGACCGACAACAACGGCCGCAAGGCGGACTTCCGTAACGTCATCCTCATCATGACGACGAACGCGGGCGCCGAAACCTTGAACCGTCCGTCGATCGGGTTTGCCAATTCGCGGATGCTGGGCGACGAAATGGCGGAAATCCGCCGCATGTTCACGCCTGAATTCCGCAACCGCCTTGATGCAATCATCCCGTTCGCCGCGTTGGACCGCGAGGTCATCCTGCGCGTGGTGGACAAGTTCCTCATGCAGCTCGAAGATCAGTTGCACGAGCGCCGCGTGGAAGCCGTGTTCACCACGAAACTGCGCGAACACCTTGCCAAGGAGGGGTTCGACCCGCTCATGGGCGCGCGTCCCATGCAACGTCTTATTCAGGACACCATCCGCCGCGCGCTGGCCGACGAGCTGCTGTTTGGCAAGCTGGTCGACGGCGGATCGGTCACGGTGGACCTGGACGATTCGGGCAAGGTGACGCTGGACTTCGACGACAACGGGAAACCGCCGTCATCGGATGCGCCGGATAAGCAGGAAGTCGAACTGATCGATTGATGACCGCGGACCGCCAGCCGCTGATCGAGTGCGAACATTGCGCAAGCGTATATCGCCGACATCAGCTTGAACCTGGCGAGACTGCCAATTGCGCCCGCTGCGGGGCCACGTTGTGGCGCTACAGCGGGCTTACTTTGTCCAATTGGCTGGCCCTCGCCATCACTGCCCTGATTGTGTTCGGGGTGGCTAACGCCTACCCGGTCGCTTCCATGTCCGTGCAGGGCATGGTGCAGCAGGCGTCCTTGCTGGACGCCATTTCCATTACGTGGCGCCAAGGCCATTGGGTCGTTGCCGTGATGACCGGATTGGCTGGCTTTGCATTGCCGCTGCTGCAATTGACCGTGTTGTTGTGGGTGCTTGGCCCCTTGTCCCAAGGCCGCGAGCCCGCCGGGTTCCGGGGCGCCATGCGCCTGCTGGGCATTCTGCGCCCGTGGTGCATGATCCCCGTGTTTTTGCTGGGCGTGCTGGTGGCGGTGGTGAAGCTGGCCGGCATGGCGGCGGTGTCGCCCGGCATCGGCCTGGGCGCGTTCGGCGCACTGACCATTTTCCTGACGATGCTCGGCCGCTTGTCGCCGCATGTGTTGTGGCGCTATGCGGAAACCGCTGGCGTGGCCCCCGTGCACATCCCCGAGTCCGGGCCGGATACGGTGCTGGCCGGCTGCCACGTCTGTGGCCAGGTGCAGGCGCTGCCGCGAGACGCCGACCCCGAAGCAGAACACCACTGCGTGCGCTGCGAAGCCGTCGTCCACTACCGCAAGCCGGATCACCTGGCGCGCACGTGGGCGTTGTTGCTGGCGGCGGTGGTTTTCTACATTCCGGCTAACGTCCTGCCCGTGATGAAGGTCAGTTCCGTGTTGGGCGACAGCGCCCACACCATTCTGGGTGGCGTGGTAGAGCTCTGGCAGATGGGGTCGTGGGACATCGCGCTGATTGTCTTCATTGCCAGCGTGGCCGTGCCGCTGACCAAGTTGCTGGCGCTGATCCTGCTGCTGTTGACCGAGCAGTGGCGTAGCACGACCAACTTGCGTCCGCGTACCCGCTTGTATCAAATGGTTGAGTTCATTGGCCAGTGGTCGATGCTGGATGTTTTTGTCGTTATATTGCTGGCGGCCCTGGCCGATTTTCAGGGACTGATGGAGATCAGCGCCGGCGCGGGTGCGGCGGCGTTTGGCGTGGTGGTGATTTTGACGATGTTGGCGGCCATGAGTTTTGACTTGCGCCGTAGTTGGGACCTGGAAGGCGAGAGTGAAGTCGATGCGCCCGAGGTCGAGGGCGCCAGCCACTCGCACCAAGCAAATCGCGCGGCGCCCCTTGCAGGCAAGGAAGTGGGTTAGCAACAACGATGGTTTCCCGCTCAAGAATAAAAAGGAAAGTAGATGTCGGACCAAAAGCCCGAAGCCGGTGAAGAGCAGTTCAAGTCGCCAGCGATCTCGCGCAAGCAGAAGAGCCGGATCTCGTGGATCTGGCTGGTGCCCATCGTGGCCGCGCTGATGGGCCTGTCGCTGGTGGTGCGGACGTGGATGCAGGCCGGCCCGGACATCTCAATTTCGTTCAATACGGCCGAAGGGCTGGAAGTCGGCAAGACGCAGCTGCGCTACAAAGACGTGAACATCGGCACGGTGAAGTCCATCGGCTTCAATGACGACCGCAGCAAGGTGGTCGTGAAGGCCGAGCTTGCCAAGGAAGTGTCGGACCTGGCCCGCGATGGCACGAACTTTTGGGTGGTGCGGCCGCGCCTGGACGTAAGCGGCGTATCGGGCCTGGGCACCTTGTTGTCGGGCGCCTACATCGGCGTGGACGCCAGCGAAGGCAAGAATGGTTCCGCCAAGGCCACCAAATTCAGTTTTGAAGGCCTGGAGATTCCGCCTGCGGTCACGCATGACCGCGCTGGCAAGCGCTTCAAGCTGAAGGCATCCGACCTGGGTTCGCTGGACATCGGCTCGCCCGTGTATTTCCGCCGCATCAATGTGGGCCGCGTCATCGGCTATGAACTCGACAAGACCGGCACCGCCGTCAACGTTGAAGTGTTCGTGGATGCGCCCAACGACAAGTTCGTGACCAACGGCACGCGCTTCTGGAACGCCAGCGGCGTGGACTTCAGCGTCAATGCAGACGGGTTGAAGGTGCGTACGCAATCGCTCGTGTCGATGGCGATTGGCGGCGTGGCCTTTGAATCCGTGCAGAGCGCGCGCGACGGCAGTGCGCCCGCGCCCGCCGACGCCAACTTTGACCTGTATGCGACCGAAGCAGCCGCCAAGGCCAATCCGGATGGCGAAGCGTTCCCGATCCGCATGCGCTTTGACCAGTCCATCCGTGGCCTGAGCGTGGGCGCGTCGATTGACTTCAGCGGCATTACGTTGGGCAACGTCACGCAGATCACCCTGGACTTTGACCCGGCCACCAAGCGCTTCTACTCGATCGTGGACGCGACCTTGTATCCGGAGCGCCTGGGCCGCGTCTATGAAGAGGTGCGCGAACGTGCGACCAAGGATGGCGACGTGGCGGGTACCCGTTTGCTGGGCGTGATGATCAAGCATGGCCTGCGCGCGCAGTTGCGCACGTCCAACCTGCTGACCGGCCAGTTGTATGTGGTGCTGGACAACTTCCCGAACGCCAAGCCGGTTGATTTCCAGCCGTCTGACCCCGCCGTGATCCCGACCATCCCGGGCAACTTGGATCAACTGCAGCAGCAGGTCAGCAACATCGTCGCCAAGATCGAGAAGATTCCGTTCGACAAGATTGGCGAAGACTTGCGCACCACGCTGGCCAGCACGTCCAAGCTGATGAACCGCCTGGACAAGCAGGTGGCGCCGGAAGCGCAAAGCATGCTGAAGCAGGCCAAGGAATCGATGGCGAACATCAACGCGATGCTGGCGTCCGATGCGGCCCTGCCGGTCAATACCGAAAAGGCGATGCAGGAACTGGGCCGTGCGGCTCGTTCGCTGCGCGCCTTGGCTGATTTCCTGCAATCCAACCCCGAAGCCTTGTTGCGCGGCCGTGGCAACGACCCGATTCCCGGTTCAGGCCCTGTCAGGAACTAAAGAACCATGACTCTTACCCACATGCGTCCCGTCCTGTCTTTGCTTGCGCTGTCCGCCGCGTTGGCGGGCTGCGGCTCATCGCCGCCCGTGAATTACTACACCTTGCAGGGGCCGGCGGCCCAAGCGTCGGCGTCGGCCGCCACGGCGCCCGCCAGCTATCTGATCGAGGTTCAGGGTGTCACCCTGTCTACCCAGGCCGACCAGCCGCAGTTGATGGTGCGCACGGGGGATGGCAGCGTGTCGGCGCTGTATTCCGAGCGCTGGAGCTCGCCGTTGGGCGATGAGCTGCGCGGCGCTTTGTCCGATGCGCTCAAACGCGAATTGGGGGCGCTGGATGTGCAGGCGGTCAAGCCCGGCCCGGGCGCGCCCGTGTGGCGGGTGCAGACGGATGTGCAACGCTTTGACCTCGTGTCCGGGAAAATGGCGCAGCTGGACGCCACCTGGCGCGTGCGGCCCGTCAATGCCAAAGGCACGGGTCTGTTGTGCCGTAGCGTCGTCACGGAAAACGTGACGGAAGCCGGCGTACCCGCGTTGATCGCCGCGCAGCAGCGGGCGGTTGTCAGTTTGGCGGGGGTGATGGCATCCGCGATCCGGGGTCAAACCCCTGCGGGGTCGAGTTCCGTGCAGATGTTGGGCTGCTCAGCGCTCAAAGATTGATAAACCTGCGCGATCTCAACCGGTTAACCAGGGCCTAACCTAGGGTTAACCTTAATACAAACGCGGTTGCAACCTGTCTAGCATACGGTCCTACCCATACTGGGATTCATTCGAATCCAGTATTACCTTTGCCATGCGACAGGAAGCAATCTCTTATGGCCAGCACGACCCTCGGCGTCAAAGTCGATGACGCACTCCGCGACCGCTTGAAAGCCGCCGCGAACAAACTCAACTGCACGCCGCATTGGCTGCACAAGCAGGCCATCTTGTCTTATCTGGACAAGATCGAGCGTGGCCATCTGCCCGCCGAAATGTCGCATCTGGGCATGGAAACCGGCGCCGATGACGACGCAGGCGACGCGCACGCCGCCCCGACGCCGCCGTTCTACGAGTTTGGCCAGGACGTGCAGCCGCAGTCGGTGCTGCGCGCGGCAATCACCGCCGCCTACCGCCGCCCCGAACCTGAATGTGTGCCGCTGTTGCTGGGCCAGGCCCGCATGCCCAATCTGGAAAAGGTGCATGCGATGGCGACGGACCTCGTCAAGAAGCTGCGCGGCAAGCGCAGCGGCGGCGGGGTGGAAGGGCTGATCCAGGAATTTTCCTTGTCCAGCCAGGAAGGCGTGGCGCTGATGTGCCTGGCCGAAGCGCTGCTGCGTATTCCTGACCGCGCCACGCGCGATGCGCTGATCCGCGACAAGGTTGCTCGTGGCGACTGGAAGTCGCACATGGGTGGTTCGCAATCGCTGTTCGTCAACGCCGCCACCTGGGGCCTGATGATCACCGGCAAGCTCGTGGCCGTGAGCAGCGAACAGTCGCTGTCCAAGGCGCTGACGCGCTTGATCGGCAAGGGCGGTGAGCCGCTTGTGCGCAAGGGCGTGAACATGGCCATGCGCATGATGGGCGAACAGTTCGTGTCGGGCCAGACCATTTCTGAAGCCCTGGCGAACAACCGCAAGATGGAAGCGCGCGGTTTCCGCTATTCGTACGACATGCTGGGCGAAGCCGCCACCACGGCAGAAGACGCCGAGCGCTATTACGCATCGTACGAGCAGGCCATTCACGCCATCGGCAAGGCCGCGGCCGGCCGTGGCATCTACGAAGGCCCGGGCATTTCGATCAAGCTGTCGGCGCTGCACCCGCGCTATTCGCGCAGCCAGCGCGAACGCGTCATCGCCGAACTGCTGCCGCGCGTGAAGGCGCTGACGGCATTGGCCCGCAGCTACGACATCGGTCTGAACATCGACGCCGAAGAAGCCGACCGTCTTGAAATCTCGCTCGACCTGCTGGAAGCGCTGTGCTTCGCGCCCGAGCTCGACGGCTGGAACGGTATTGGCTTTGTCATCCAGGCCTATCAGAAGCGTGCGCCGTTCGTGATCGATTACGTCATCGATCTGGCTCGCCGCAGCCGCCACCGCGTGATGGTGCGTCTGGTGAAGGGCGCCTATTGGGACAGCGAGATCAAGCGCGCCCAAGTGGATGGCCTGGAAGGCTACCCCGTCTATACCCGCAAGCTGTACACCGATGTGGCCTACCTGGCGTGCGCTCGCAAGCTGCTGGGTGCGCCCGAAGCCGTGTACCCGCAGTTCGCCACGCACAACGCGTACACGTTGGCGGCCATCTACCAATTGGCGGGGCAGAACTATTACCCGGGCCAATACGAATTCCAGTGCCTGCACGGCATGGGCGAACCGCTGTACGACGAAGTGGTCGGCCCGCTGGCCCAAGGCAAGCTGAACCGCCCATGCCGCATCTACGCGCCGGTCGGCACGCATGAAACGCTGCTGGCGTACCTGGTGCGCCGCCTGCTGGAAAACGGCGCCAACACCTCGTTCGTGAACCTGATCGGCGACGACAGCATTCCCGTTGAAACGCTGGTGGCTGATCCGGTGGAAGCGGCCTCGCGCATCGTGCCGCTGGGCGCGCCGCACGAAAAGATTGCATTGCCGCGTGAGTTGTACGGCAATGTGCAGCACGGCGCTCGCGCCAACTCGGCTGGCCTGGACCTGACCAACGAACACCGCTTGGGCTCGTTGTCGGCCGCGCTGCTGGCCAGCGCCGGCACGCCGTGGCGCGCCGGCCCCATGCTGGGCGAAGGCGAACAGGCCTGGGACCCGGCGCGTGCGGTTGAAGTGCGTAACCCCGCCAACCTGCGCGACGTCGTGGGTCACGTGGTGGAAGCGCAAGCCGAAGAAGCGGAAGCCGCATTGCGTGCTGCCGCCAACACGGCGCCCATCTGGCAATCGACCCCGGTGGCCGAGCGCGCGCAATGCCTGCGCCGCGCGGCGCAATTGCTGGAAGAGCAGATGCAGACCCTGTTGGGCCTGATCGTGCGCGAAGCCGGCAAGTCGCTGCCCAACGCCATCGCTGAAGTGCGCGAGGCTGTGGACTTCCTGCGCTATTACGCCGATCAGGCCGAGCAGGAATTCAGCAACGACACGCACCGCCCGCTGGGCACGGTGCTGTGCATCAGCCCGTGGAACTTCCCGCTGGCCATCTTTACCGGCCAGGTCGCGGCTGCGCTGGCCGCCGGCAACACCGTCGTCGCCAAGCCCGCTGAACAAACCCCGCTGATCGCCGCGCAAGCCGTGGCCATTCTGCGCGCGGCAGGCGTGCCGGACGGCGCTGTGCAATTGCTGCCGGGCCGTGGTGAAACCGTGGGCGCGCAACTGGTGGCCAGCCCCGCCGTGCGCGGCGTGATGTTCACCGGTTCGACCGACGTGGCGCGCATCATTGCGCGCACGCTGGCCGACCGCCTGGACGACGACGGCCACACCATTCCGCTGATCGCCGAAACCGGCGGCCAGAACGCGATGGTGGTGGATTCGTCGGCGCTGTCCGAACAAGTTGTGTTTGACGTGCTGAGCTCGGCCTTTGATTCGGCCGGCCAACGCTGCTCGGCGCTGCGCGTGCTGTGCGTGCAGGAAGACAACGCCGACCACGTGCTGACCATGCTGCGCGGCGCGATGCGCGAGCTCAGCGTGGGCAACCCCGACCGCCTGTCGGTCGACGTTGGCCCCGTGATCGACACCGACGCCCGCAACGGCATCCAGCGGCACATCGAAACGATGCGCACGGCGGGCCATCGCGTGGATCAGGTGGAACTCAATGGCGAATGCCGCCACGGTACTTTCGTGCCGCCGACCATCATTGAAATCGACCACATCAGCGAACTGACGCGTGAAGTGTTCGGACCGGTGCTGCACGTGGTGCGCTACAAGCGCGACGAACTCGACGCCTTGCTGGACGCCATCAACGGTACCGGCTATGGCCTGACGTTCGGTGTGCACACCCGCATCGACGAAACCATTGCGCACGTGACGGGGCAGGTGCATGCCGGCAACGTCTACGTCAACCGCAACATCGTGGGTGCGGTAGTGGGCGTGCAGCCGTTTGGCGGCGAGTGCCTGTCCGGCACCGGCCCCAAGGCGGGTGGCCCGCTGTACATGTACCGTCTGCTGGGTACGCGCCCGGCCGGCCTGCCGCCGGCGCTGGACGCCGCCGCCCCGTTGCCCCAACGCATTGCGTTGCCGGGTCCCACGGGTGAAACCAATACCTACATGGTTGAGCCGCGTGGCGCGGTGTACTGCGTGGCGGCGACTGACGCCGGTGCGCGTGCGCAGTGGTCAGTGGCGCGTCTGACGGGTAACCACGCCTGGTTCGCGGACACGCCTGCGGCGCAAGCGCTGCTGTCCACACTGGACGCCGAGCAGCAAGGGCAGGCGGGCATTCTGGCTGATGATGAAGTCGATCAGGCCGATTACCAGGCCGTGCTGTTTGAAGGCGATGGCGACGCGCTGCAAGCGCTGAACCAGCGCATCGCACAGCGCCCCGGCGCCATCTTGTCGGTGCATGGTTTGACGTCTGACGCCCTGGCGGCGGGGGCCGGTTATGTGCCGGAACGCCTGCTGACTGAACGCTCCATTAGCGTCAATACGGCCGCCGCAGGGGGCAACGCCAGCCTCATGACCATCGGTTGATGTGACCGTCTGGGAACCCTCTGGGGACTGAGGGTTATCTCCAATATCGGGCAAGGTTGCACTGGAACGAAAATCCGGTCGCACCTCAAGTCTGGATGTCGCAACCCGGCATCCAGACTTTGCAGAAAATGCATACGCGGGACCCGGCCACCGCTGGGCCCGCGGTAGTAGAAAAAACCAAAAGCCTGGCTAAAAGCTCAGGTATAACAAGGCCTTAAGTACTAAAACAAGTACACGGCCAGTAGTCCGACATCCCGGAGGATTCCCCATGAAGTTCCGCACCACTTTGAAGCTTCTCGCCGCCAGCGTTGCTGCTGTTGGCATGACGGCCGCCGCGCAGGCCGCCGATATCAAACTCGGTTTCGCCGCGCCCCTGACCGGTCCGCAATCGCACTACGGCGAGGACATGCAGAACGGCCTGAATCTGGCGCTGGAAGAGGCCAACAAGAAGGGCATCAAGGTTGACGGCCAGCCCGCGAAGTTCGTGCTGGTGTCGCGTGATGATCAAGCCGACCCGCGCGTTGGCGTGCAGGTGGCCCAGCAACTGGTCGACCAGGACGTCGTGGGCATTCTGGGCCACTTCAATTCCGGCACGACCATCCCCGCGTCGCGTGTCTACCATGAAGCCGGTCTGCCGCAGATCGCCATGGCCACGTCGCCCGAATACACCAAGCAAGGCTACGAAACCACGTTCCGCATGATGACCAGCGACACCCAGCAGGGCGCCGCGGTTGGCAAGTTCATGGTGCAGAACCTGAAGGCCAAGAAGGTCGCGATCATCGATGACCGCACCGCTTACGGCCAAGGCCTGGCCGATGAAGTCGAAAAGGCCGTGAAGGCCGCCGGTGGCGAAGTGGTCCGCCGCGAATACACCACCGACAAGGCCAACGACTTCACCGCCATCCTGACCAACATCAAGGGCGCGGCGCCCGACGCCATCTTCTACGGCGGCCTGGACGCGCAGTCCGGCCCCATGAAGCGCCAGCTGGCCACGCTGGGCCTGAAGGCGCCGTTGGTGTCGGGTGAGATGACCCGCAGCGACACCTTCATCAAGCTGGCGGGCGACGCCGCCGACGGCACCTTCGCCTCGCTGGCCGGTGTGCCGCTGGACAAGATGACCGCAGGCAAGGACTTCGAACAGCGCTATCAGGCGCGCTTCAAGAAGGCCCCGGGCGTCTACGCACCGTACGCCTATGACGGCGCATGGAACATGATCACGGCCATCGAACAGGCCGGTTCCGCCAAGCCCGAGAAGTACCTGCCCGTGCTGGCCAAGCTTGACCGCAAGGGCGCCACCAGCGAGCACATTTCCTACGACGCCAAGGGCGATCTGAAGGAAATCTCGGTCACCATCTACGAAGTCAAAAACGGCAAGTGGGAGATGGTTGAAACGATGGTCAGCCAGGCCAACTAAGGCCGGCTGAACGCAGGGTGGACCCGGCCTTGCCGGGGGCCGCCCGCTCCGTCCGCACACGCCGACCGGCGTTGCGGCGCGCGCACCGCACCCGGCCCATGATGGCTCGGGCCGCGTGTCCGGCGCGATTTTTCCAGGCTTATTTCCGCGGCCCCTATGGATATCTTCATTCAACAACTGATTAACGGCGTCACGCTAGGCAGCGTGTACGCCCTGGTCGCCCTTGGCTACACCATGGTGTACGGCATCATCGGGCTGATCAACTTCGCGCATGGCGACGTCGTCATGATTGGCGCAATGGCGGCCACGACGATCGCCATTTCGCTGGTGGGCGGCGACCCTGGCGTGTCCGCCTTCGTGGTGCTGGGCGTAGGCCTGCTGGTGTCCGTGCCGCTGTGCATGGCGGTGGGCTGGACGGCCGAGCGCGTGGCGTACCGACCACTGCGCCGCGCCCCGCGCCTGGCTGCGCTGATCACCGCGATCGGCGTGTCTATCATTTTGCAGAACGTGGCAATGATGGCCTGGGGCCGCAACTACTTGAACTTTCCGCAGGTGCTGTCGCCGCGCGTGTTTGAGTTCGCTGGCGCGCGCATGAGCACCTTGCAGATCGCCATTGTGGTGATTGCATCGCTGATCATGGGCGGCTTGCTGGCCATCGTGCACAAGACCCGTCTTGGCACGGCCATGCGCGCCACCGCGCAGAACCGCGAGGTGGCGGGCCTGATGGGCGTCAACATCAACACCGTGATCTCGGCCGCGTTCCTGATCGGGTCGGCGCTAGCCGCCGTGGCGGGCATGATGGTCGCCACCTACTACGGCGTGTCGCAATACACCATGGGCTTCATGCTGGGCCTGAAGGCCTTCACGGCCGCGGTGCTGGGCGGCATCGGCAACATGGTGGGCGCAATGGCGGGCGGCTTGCTGCTGGGCATTATTGAATCGCTGGGCGCAGGCTATATCGGTGACATCACCGGCGGCTTCCTGGGCAGTCATTACCAGGACGTGTTTGCGTTCTTCGTGCTGGTGCTGGTGCTGATCTTCCGTCCGTCCGGCCTGCTGGGCGAACGCGTGGGAGACCGCGCATGAGCACATCCTTGAGAAACAGCGGGCTGTCGACCCGCAACCTGATTGGCATTGCGCTGATCGGCATCGTGCTGGCCGTGCTGCCCTTTGTGATCGGCATGGCCGGGCAAAGCTGGGTGCGCATTCTGAACTTTGCGCTGCTGTACGTGATGCTGTCGCTGGGCCTGAACATCGTGGTGGGTTTTGCCGGCCTGCTGGACTTGGGCTACATCGCGTTCTACGCGGTGGGCGCCTACACCTGGGCGCTATTGGCCTCGCCGCATTTCGGTCTGCATCTGCCGTTCTGGGCGATTTTGCCGATTGCGCTGGCGGTGGCGTGCCTGTTCGGCGTCTTGCTGGGCGCGCCCACGTTGAAGTTGCGAGGCGACTATCTGGCCATCGTGACCTTGGGCTTTGGGGAGATCATCCGCATTTTCCTGAACAACCTGAATGCGCCCATCAACATCACCAACGGCCCGCAGGGCATCAACCGCATCGACACGTTCAAGGTGGGCGAATTCACCTTCGGACGAACGGAAACCTTGATGGGCATCCGGTTCACCGGGCCAGAGAAGTACTACTACCTGCTGCTGGCGCTGACCTTGATCATCATCGTCGTGTGCGTGCGCTTGCAGAATTCGCGCATCGGACGCGCATGGGAAGCGATTCGTGAAGACGAGATCGCGGCCAAGGCGATGGGCATCAACACCCGCAACATCAAGCTGCTGGCGTTTGCGATGGGCGCGTCGTTTGGCGGTGTGGCGGGCGCATTGTTTGCGTCGATGCAAGGCTTTGTCAGCCCCGAGAGCTTCTCGTTGATGGAGTCGATTTCGATTCTGTGCATGGTGGTGCTGGGCGGCATGGGCCATATTCCTGGCGTGATCTTGGGCGCGTTGATTTTGGCCGCCTTGCCGGAGTTTCTGCGCGCGGTGGTGGAACCCGTTCAGCACATGCTGTTTGGCGCCGTCGTGCTGGACCCTGAAGGCATCCGCATGCTGCTGTTCGGTTTGGCGATGGTGTGCGTGATGTTGTTCCGCCCGGCAGGCCTGTGGCCATCGGCCGTGCGCAAGCGCGAGCTGGCGACCAAGACCCAAGGAGGTGCGGCATGAGCAAACTGCTGCAAGCGCAAGGGTTGGGCAAACGCTTTGGCGGCCTGCAAGCCTTGTCGGACGTCAGTTTCGATATCGAGCAGGGCGAGATCTACGGCCTGATCGGCCCCAACGGCGCGGGCAAGACCACGCTGTTCAACGTGCTGACGGGGCTGTACATCCCGGAAGACGGCAGTTGCACGTTCAACGGCGAATCCATGTCGGGCAAGAAGCCGCATGAAGTCGCTTATGCAGGGCTGGCGCGCACGTTCCAGAACATCCGTCTGTTCGCCAATTTGTCGGCGATTGAAAACGTGATGATCGGCCGCCACATGCGCACGAAGGCGGGAGTGTTCGGCGCCGTGCTGCGCACGCGCGGCACGCGGGCAGAAGAGGCGGCCATCGAAGCGCGGGCGCAAGAGCTGCTGGACTACGTCGGCATCGGCCATCGCGCCAATGATGTGGCGCGGTCGCTGCCGTATGGCGATCAGCGCCGCCTGGAGATTGCGCGCGCCTTGGCCACCGACCCGAAGCTGCTGGCGCTGGATGAACCGGCTGCCGGCATGAACGCATCGGAAACGGTGGTGCTGCGCAAGCTGGTCGAAAAAATTCGCGATGACGGCGTGACCGTGCTGCTGATTGAGCACGATATGAAGCTTGTGATGGGCTTGTGCGACCGCGTGCTGGTGCTGGAATACGGCAAGGTGCTGGCCATGGGCAAGCCTGCGCAAGTGCAGCGCGACCCCAAGGTTATTGAAGCGTATCTGGGCGCGGGCGCGGCCCAAGACCCGCTGATTCACAAGGAGAGCCCCGCATCATGACGGCATCCACACCCCTGTTGGAATTGCGCGGTCTGCAAGTGGCGTATGGCGGTATCCGCGCCGTGCGCGGCATTGATCTGCGTGTGGACGAAGGCGAACTCGTTTGCCTGATCGGCGCCAATGGCGCGGGCAAGAGCACGACGTTGCGCGCCATCTGCGGGCTGGTCCCGATGGCGGGCGGCGAAGTGGTCTACGCCGGCCAGTCGATCGGCGGCCAGAAGTCGCACGAGCTCGTGCGCCGCGGGCTGGTCATGGTGCCGGAAGGCCGGGGCATTTTCGGCCAGCTGACCATTGAAGAAAACCTGGCGATGGGCGCGTACATCCGGCGCGATGCCGCGCAAGTGCGCCAGGACACGGACCGCGTGTTCACGTTGTTCCCCCGCTTGGCCGAACGCCGCAAGCAGGCGGCAGGCACGTTGTCGGGCGGCGAACAGCAGATGGTGGCGATGGGCCGCGCGATGATTGCGCGCCCCAAGCTGCTGTTGCTGGACGAGCCGTCCATGGGCCTGGCCCCGCTGATGGTTGAGAAAGTCTTCGAGGTGGTGCGCACCATCGCCAGGGAAGGCGTCACGATCTTGCTGATCGAACAGAACGCGCGCCTGGCGCTGGAAAACAGCCATCGCGGCTATGTGATGGAGTCGGGCGAGATCATCCTGTCGGGTCCGGCGCGCGATATGCTGCATGACCCGAAGGTGCGCGCCGCGTATCTGGGCGAAGTCGAGGAAGCGTCGGCGTAGCCTTGGCATCGCGGTTCGTCAGCAATAAAAAGCCCGGCATTTTTGGATGCCGGGCTTTTTTCGTTGTGAGGCTTTTGCGCGGTTCGCCGCCTATGTTCAGGCCGGTTGTGGCGTAACTTGCTTCTTGCCGATCCGGAGCGCGATCACGGCGGCGATCAGGCCCGTCGCGCCCGAGATCACAAACGCCATCAGGTAGCTGCCTTGCGCTTCGCGAATGGCGCCCGCCATCCACGCGGCGCTGGCCGCGCCCAACTGGTGGCCCGCGACGATCCAGCCGAACACGATGCCGGCGTCGCGTTCGCCAAAAGCCTCGGTCGTCAGGCGCAGCGTGGGCGGCACGGTGGCAATCCAGTCCAGGCCGAAGAAGATGGCGAAGATCGATAGGCTGTAGAACGAGAAATCGGAATAGGGCAGGTAGATCAGCGACAGGCCGCGCAGCGCGTAATAGACGAAGAGCAGCTTGCGCGGGTCGTAGCGGTCAGTCAGCCAGCCCGAAGCCGTGGTGCCGACCAGGTCGAACACGCCCATCAGCGCGAGCAATCCGGCGGCTTGCACTTCCAGCATGCCGTGGTCGCCGCACAGCGCGATCAGGTGCGTGCCGACCAGCCCGTTGGTGGTGAAGCCACAGATGAAGAACGTGGCGAACAGGAACCAGAACGTGGTTGTCTTTGATGCTCGGGCCAGCGCGCCGAACGTGGCCGCCACCATGCCGGTGCGCGGCGCGGCGGGGGCGGGCGGGGCGTGCGGGTCACTGCCGTAAGGCGCCAGGCCGACGCTGGACGGGCGGTCAGGCACCAGCCACCAGGCCAGCGGCACCAGCGCGGCGGCGGCGGCCGCCACCGTCCAGACGACGCGCGTCCAGTCGCCCGATGAGGCCAGCGTGGCCAGGATGGGCAGGAACACGAGCGTGCCGCTGGCGGTGCTGGCGGTCAGCAGGCCCATGACCAGACCGCGATGCTTGGTAAACCAGCGGTTCACGATCGTGGCGCCCAACACGGAGGCGACGGCGCCCGAACTGATGCCCGAAAACACGCCCCAGCTCATGAGCAGGTGCCAGGGTTCGGTCATGTAGGCGCTGACGGCGCTGGACGCCGACATCATGATCAGCGCGCTGATCAGCACCCGGCGCAAGCCAAAGCGTTCCATCGCGGCGGCGGCGAAGGGGCCGACCAGGCCATACAGAAAGATGCCGGCGGCGGCGGCAAACGAGATCGAGCTGCGGCTCCAGCCGAAGCTCTCTTCCAGCGGCACTAGCAATACGCTGGGCGTGGAGCGCAGCCCCGCCGACACCAGCAGGGCCAGGAAGATCACCGCGACAACAACAAAAGCGTACTTTTGACCGGCACGCCGAAACGGGATGGGGAGGTGGGATATACTCATGTTACTGACCGGTACGTATTGAGATTTGCGGGATTCGCGAATAGTACGTACCGGTCAGTAACATCGTCAAGCGGTATTTGATTCCGCCCTGATCGATGTTGTCCGTTTGATGCAGCACCTTTGAAGGAAACGTCCATGGCCAGTAAACCATCCACCTCGTCCGGCGCCGCGCCGCAGTCCGCAGCCAAACCGCTGCTGGCCGCCGACCGCATCCGCAAGACCGCGCGTGAAATGTTCTACCGCGATGGCATCCGCGCCGTCGGCGTCGACGCCATCGTCAACCAGGCCGGCGTGACCAAACCCAGTCTGTACCGCAGCTTTTCGTCCAAGGACGAGCTGGCGGCGACCTATTTGCGCGATTACGACGCCGAATTCTGGGCGCGCTTTGACGGCGCATGCGCGGCCCACCCCGGTGATCCGCGCGCGCAATTGCTGGAATATCTATCGGGCTTGAGCCAGCGCGCGGTGCAGAACGGTTACCGGGGCTGCGGTCTGACGAATGCGGCCGTCGAGTACCCGGAAGCGGGCCACCCGGCGCGCGCCGTGGCGGTGGAGCACAAGCTGGAGTTGCGCCGCCGCTTGAACGAGATGGCGGCGGGCATGGGGGCGGCAGACCCTCAGGCGCTGGCCGATGGCCTGCTGCTGCTGATCGAAGGGGCTTTCGTGTCGAGCCAGTTGTTCGGAGAGGGCGGCCCGGCCGGGCGGGTGGCAGAGATGGCCGATAAGCTGATCCAGGCGTATCTACCCCGCTGAAAGCCGTATGGCGCTGCACAAGACTAGTGCTTAATGTGGTGCCGCATGCACCGTAATGGTGGTGTTTGTACCCATTGCGCAACGAACAAAAAAATGGTTGAAGTTTTTATTGCAACGCAACAAACGCGGATCTAACATGAATTCGTGTTGTCCCACATCGCCTTTCTCAAGGAGAGAATCATGAGCGATACCGCGTTGAAAAATGCCCGTATGTCGGATGCGCTGGAGCGGTCCTTGATCCGCGAGGCCGTCAAAGCGGAAACCCTGTCCGGCCCGTTCAACCGTGGCCTGTGGCTGCGTTTGAAAGTGCGCCTGGCCGCCTTGGGCGGCGCCGTTGGCGAAGTCCTGCACGACATGGACGCCGGCCGACAGCAGCACCCGGTTGTCTCCGCCCGCCACTAAGCACAAGCGGTCAGCCAGAAAAAACGCCAGCGATATTGCTGGCGTTTTTTTTTGCGTTTTTCTTGGCCCTTAGACCACCATGTCCACCAGCAAGTAGCCGTCCAGAATCACAATGCCCACGGTGGCGCTGATGGCGGCCAATGCCCAGGCGCCACGCAGCGCGTACTGGCCCATCAGCTTTTTGCGGCACGCCAACAGCACCAGCGGACCCAGCGCAAAGGGCAGGGCCAGGCTCAGGATGACTTGGCTCAGCACCAGCAGTTCGTCCGGGTCTTTGCCGCCCGTGAAGATCAGCAGGCTCACGGCGGCGGCGCCTGCAATCAAGCGCGTCATCAGTGCGCGTCGGCGGTCTGACCAGTTGCTGCGGATCTGAAAACCTTTGGATAGGATTCGGCCGGCCAACACGCCGGTAATCGTGGAGCTTTGGCCCGCGGCGTAGAGCGCCACAGCGAACACGATGGCGGCGCCCACGCCCAGCGTGTGCCCAATGACGGCGTGGGCATCGTCCAGGCTGGACACGATCAGGCCCGAACCCGACAACGACGCCGCCGCCACGATCATGATGGCCGAGTTGATCAGCATGGCGATGCCCAGCGACACGATGGTGTCGTTGCGGGCAACGCACATGGCCATGTCGCGGGCAGAATCGGGCAGCGCTTTCGCGCGTTCAGCCAGCGAGCCGGAATGCAGGTACAGGTTGTGCGGCATCAGCGTGGCGCCCAGGATGCCCAGCGCGATCAGGAAACCTTGCGGGTCGCGCAGCGCACGGCCCGTTTCCGTGACGCCGTGCGCCACGGCCGTCCAGGCAGGATTCGCCTTGAACAGCAGGAACACGAACGATGCGGCCACCACCGCCAGCAGCAGCGCGATCACACGCTCATGGCGGTCGGCGTTGCCGCGGGTGAGCGCCAGCACGGCGAACGT
>Ga0256907_1000091_pt1 | contig 28663 bp, 15 predicted proteins | sample MC6MC0745MT_FD_186329 | JGI IMG/M metagenome (GOLD analysis project Ga0256907, IMG submission 186329) | Metatranscriptome of enriched soil aggregate microbial communities from Iowa State University, Ames, United States - MC6-MC0745-MT... | ecosystem: Environmental > Terrestrial > Soil >... | reverse complement strand
TTAAAATTAATTATTTAAGCATCATCCTGCTACATTTTTATAAAACCTTTATTTTCGATTCTAATTGTAGCTCTGCGTAATACAATGGTAAAGAAATTATTAAGTTATTACTGAAAGTCAAATCCAGTCAATCGTTTGCGCAACTCTCGAAAACGTTATAGTGTATTTTATACAAACAAAACAATAAGGAAATATATTTAAACATAGAAATAATAAAGATTTAAAAAATTAATATTGTTGCAAAATCTTACACTAACTAAAACCCGTACAATTAGCGATTGTCTTTTTGTTGGTTATATTTGAAAACGAAACAAATACCCTAAGTTAAAACCATATGATTAAAAGGATTTTTTATACGCTCTTCTTTATAGGGATAACTATTCTGAATCTACAAGCCAGAACTGTCATTCCGTTCAATGCAAACTGGTCGTTTAAAAAAGGTCCGTTTTCCACCTCAGCATTGGACTATAACCAGACATTTGATGGAAAGTGGCAATTGGTTACCCTACCACATACCTGGAATGCAACAGACATGCAGACAGCAGAGATTAAACCGGGAAGTCTTGGAAAAAATGAACGCTTTTATACCGGCGATGCTTATTACCGCAAAACATTTGTCCCAGGATCAGATTGGAAAGGTAAGCGTATTTTCATCCGATTTGAAGGGGTGAATACCAATACCGAAGTTTATCTAAATAATAAACCTCTTTCTGCCAAAGCAGGAAAAAATGATATTACCTACGATAACTCGCAACGAAATGGCAACTACAGTTTTGTTGGCAGACATCAGGGCGGCTATTCTGCTTTTGTCTTTGAATTAACCGATATGCTTCAATTGGGAGTGGAAAACGAGCTGTTAGTCAAGGTTAATAATGAAGCCAGTCCACAGGTTATTCCGGTAAACCACACCTTATTCCCGATGTACGGTGGCATTTATCGTCCTGTTGAACTTATAGTCACCGATGACATTCATGTTGCTGTAAATGACTTTGCTTCCCAAGGTGTCTATATCACGCAACAAAATGTTTCAAAAAAGACTGCGGATATAGCATTAAAAATAAAAATTGACAACAAATCCGGAAAAATACAACCGATCGAATTGCTAACGACCATTTTTGAAAAAGATGGTACCATAAAAGCAAAACAACAAACTGCATATACATTGCCGCCACAGGGCCGTCAGGTCTTATCACAACAAATTGCGGTCAAAAACCCACATTTATGGCAAGGATTGGACGATCCCTACCTCTACAAGGCTGTGACACAGATCAAAAAAAATGGTCAGATCATTGACGAGGTAACGACACCTTTAGGTATACGCAAATTTGAATTACGTACTGGCCAAGGTTTCTTTTTAAATGACATCAAGTATCCCCTATACGGTGTATGTCGACATCAGGATCGTTGGGGCAAAGGTTCAGCCCTGAGCAACGCCGACCACGACGAAGATCTATCCATTATCAAAGAAATGGGAGCCACTTCCATTCGTTTGGCACACTATCAACAGTCAGCATATTTCTATTCCAAATGCGATAGCATCGGGCTTGTGATCTGGGCCGAAATCCCATTTGTGAATCGCGTGACAACATTTGAAGACAATAACGCCCAACAGCAGTTGAAAGAATTAATTCGACAAAATTTCAATCACCCTTCTATCTATATCTGGGGGATGCACAATGAAGTTTACTCGCCGTCCGCCTACACGGTAGAACTCACAACCAAACTAAATGATCTCGCTAAATCCGAAGACCCAGATCGTTACACCGTATCCGTAAGTGGATATAATGTGATTGATCATCCGGTTAACAACAATGCCGATGTACAGGGAATTAATCATTATTTCGGTTGGTATAATGGTGAACTGGAAAACAAATCCGATAAAGATGACGATGTAGCCACATGGGCACAACGTATAAGTAAAGAGTTCAAAGATTACAAGATTATCTTCTCTGAGTATGGCGCAGAAGCCGTTCCCGAGGATCAAGCGGAAGAGGTAGGTAATTTCGGGAACCAATGGAGCAATCCATCCTTCTTTCCAGAAGAATATGCAACAAAATTCCATGAAGTCCATTGGGGAGTAATCTCCAAAAATCCTATTTTCCTTGGATCGTACGTTTGGAATACTTTTGATTTTGCCACACCGATTACCGCACTGAACGTTAATCCAAGAAATTACAAAGGCCTAGTTTCCTTTGATAGAAAACTAAAGAAAGATGGTTTTTACTGGTACAAAGCCAACTGGAGCAAAGAACCGGTATTGTATGTCACCCAACGCCGTATGATCAATCGCGGAAATGAAATTACTCCTGTAGCCGTTTATTCCAATAGAGGCGAACCAACCTTAACCGTTAACGGAACGGTTATCAAAGGCGTTAGAAAAGGGCAAACAGATGTACATTACATTTTTGACAATGTTAAACTTGCAAAGGGGGCCAATACCATAGAAGCAAAGATCAACCAAAAAAATGGGAAGGTATTAACGGATACCATTCATTGGAACTATGATCCATCTTATAAGCAAAATGCATCGGGACCAACGAAATCTAAAACAGAACACGTAGGTCTCTAACACGAAAACTAAAGCCTAAAAAAGCCACACTAATCCCTGCATTAGTGTGGCTTTTTTAGCTCATTGACCGACATAAGCCAACCGTTTACCGAGATTCTCTCCTGATTAGCCTAATGCCTCTCTCTCCATCAGCAAATCTCTCCTACCTTTGAGATATCAAATAAGAAATAAAAACATTAAAAAATAAACATCATGGCAACTAAAACAACATTCAGCATCAATAGCAAAACAATCACAAAAGCTTTTCAAGATCTTTTTGATTCATTTAAAAGTTCACGTGTAAAGGTGTCTTCGAAAAATGGACAGGAATATCTAAACATATCATTACTGTTCGCAGTAATCATCGGCATTATTTTTCCAGTAGCCTTTGTCGTCTTGATTATTCTGACATTAGTTTGTAGCCTTCAGTTAGCGATCTTACAAGAAGACAAACAGGAGGATGAAAAACAAAAAATGATTGAACTAAAATAAACAAGTACTTTATATAGTTTAATAGAACGGGATGGCTTTGCAACGATTGAAGCCGGAAATACATCCTGACTTTTCACCTTCTTTAATAATAACCGAACGAAGGGATTTTGTATAGCCATCCAGCGTGTCACTGAATCTGGTAAGATTGGTTATTATAGAAAGGTGTTTAAATAAAAGATGTTGGGTACTGAACTTATAACCCAAAATGTGTAAATTCAGTACCCAACAAAATTACTAATAACCAAACGCCCTAAACTCGCCAAGATGCGTAAAAGCATCTGCTGCATTTTTTGGTTTGGTCATTGTGACACGTACATAACGTGCCTTAACTGTATTTGGAAGTATATAATCCTGCCAGTTACTATTGGTTGGATCAAATGACAGCCCAGTCGCTACTGTGGTATAGTTCGTTCCGTCTAGGGAAGTTTCCAGGTTATATTGCACAAAACCATTACTTCGCCCTTTTGCTCTGATCATTCCAATCTTAGAAAGAAGCCTTTCTTTACCAAAATCAATATTGAACCAGTGTGGGAATGGAATTGCTGGCCCCCATTGGGAATGCCAATAGGTATCGATACTATTATCAATCAATCCGGCAGCCCCGGCACCATCACCATCTTGCGCATCCGATACCGTAGCCTTCCAACTGGGTTTATCGGTAAATTCCTTAGGCTCAAGCATACCTTTAAAACTCGTTGATACACCTTCTTTCCCAGTGACTGTTACATTAATTTCAAGCGGCTTACCATCAGTCGCAAAGGCGATGTGCCCACTATTCGCAACATGATCGACTACCTCAGCAGATTTATTCAGCCCATTCTGGGTATATTCAATCTTCACTTTAATAGGCTCAGCACCCGCATTTGTCCAACTGACCGCGGCCTCTGTTGGGCTAGTCATGTTGTATAAGAATGTCGGTATTACTGCTTTATACGGCAATGCCCCTGGTGTTACCTCGCGCTCAATTTTTGCGGCAAGCTTTAACTCGTCATCAACAATCGCAATATGAAACAAAATCGGTTTTGTTTCATCATACAATTTATCAATAACGATAGACTCTACCTCTCCCCCTTCGGCAGTTTTCACCATATCTTTACCATCAACTTTATACGCAATCGCATATTTCAACAGACGGTTCAGACTCTTGGGGAAAGTAAATTTCACTCCACCCTCTACCTGTTCGGTTTGTAAACCGCTCAGTTTATAGTCCACCTCATACGGCAATGGTTTTAATTTCGTTGCTGTGACTTTTGATGATGTTCCTTCACTTGTAAAGTATTGTATAGCGAAATCATAAAATTTATATTCGCTAAGATGAATAATCACAGGATCATCAAACTTAGTAATTTCACGTTTTTTCTCCGTTCCATCGGTATAGGTAATAATCGCCTTCGTTACCCGATCACTCAGTTTCGGAAAATAGATCTCCATATTTTGATTGAATGCGGCCACATAGGTTAGGCTGGTAGGACGTGCAGTCGGGCGTCTTTCGCCGACCACAACTTCCTGTTCAGGTTGTGGTGGAAATACCAGTTCCTCTTCCTTACAACCTTGCAGCGCCATACATAAGCCCCCAAACAATAGGCCAGTGCCGATCACTGATTTAAATTTTCTTTTCATCATCGGTTATTCTTTAGGCTTTAAGAATTCAATTTCATATTTATTCAGGAACACCTGCCCATCCAGGTTCCAGTCTTTCTGGGGCTGTAGTTCCAACCAATAGAAAATCTGGGTAAACATATCTGCTGGCTGGACCAGGGTCGTTACTTTTGTGTCCACGTACGGTAAATCATTACCTGAAAGTATCAGACGTGAGCTGCCTTGCACTGCAATATCTGGATTCCCATTTACTTTATTGACAAATTTATTGTTGACCAATCCATCCATTGGCCAATAACCGATCAGATTGGGATGCGTCAATTCTGCATCCGGGATTCCGACACGATTTGCATTTTTCTTCAGCAGCTCTTCATCCAGTGCTTTATTATAAATATGTACATCGCAGATTTGCATATCTACGGCTAAGCCAGAGAAAATGTAAGGAAAATAACCAAAGGTCAAGCCCGTAGCCGTGCTTGCTTTACTCATATCCACTGCTGCATTGCTCGCTTCGCCTGTTTTCAGTCCGTTGACATAAGCCTTGACCGTAGGCACATTATTGATCTTGGCAACAGTCATTGCAATATTCGTCCATTCCCCAGCAGAGGATACCGTTCCCATTCCTCCTTCGATTTTCTGTCCTCCATCAGCCACATAGAATGTCAGGGCATTACCTGATTTAAAAAATGCCCATCCGGCAGTAGAACCATATCTTTCTTTATTTTTTCCTAAAAAGGGAGCATTACTGGCATAGTCAAATTTGCCGCCCACAGAGTGCATCTTAACCTTAGCCTCCACCGTCAGCTCACCGGTCCTTGCCACATCGTAGATAGACTCATTAGCCAATATAGGATCATTTCGACCACGGAAGGCATTGGGTCCATAACCAGCAAAAGACGTCTGACCAGCATCATAGAAACCATAAAAACGCATTGATTTCATAATGTCCGCCTTCATTGCCAGCGATTTAAAATTATTATTTTGGAAAATCGCAAAGGTATTCCGCTCTGCATAGGAATCACCACCATAGGATTTGTCTGTTCCGCCATGATTGCTGGTGACAATCACCAACCAATCTTCATAAGCATAACTCTTTCGTGCTTTTAATGCAGCCATAATCTCTCCGATGTAGCCATCCACCTTCTTTACCGCGTTCACATAACCCGAGTTATCCGCAGAAAATCCACCTGTCACCCCTGCTTGTAGCACATCCTTAAATTGTACAACTGTCAGACCAGGATTCTTTTTACCCAAAAGATCCACGACCTTATTCTTTACCTCTTCGTCCGTAGCAGCATCCGTAGCTTCATCGGCACTGACCAAAAGCTTAGTTGCAATAGCCTGATCACGGGCGACTACATATGACTTTATCGATGGAGCGATAGTCGAGATCCGATACAGCATCGAAGGATACCCCGCTGGTGTAGCATGTGGATCATCTTCATCCGGTTTAGGGATATACGAATCATCTTCGATATGATGCTTATCTTGAGCCACCCCCGACATCATTGACATCCAGGTCGCTGCATCTTTGGTATTATCATTGGCTATTGCCTCAAATGTATATTTACTGGTTTTCAGCAATTCGGCAATATTAGCGGGCATGATTTTTTTCATTTCCTGCCCGACAGCACCATCAATAGAAATAAATAAAACCTTTCTCTTGATGGTTTTATCCACACCTTGATCATAATCTTCATATACAGCCGCCGGATCAACATACTTGGTACAACTTCCTAGGGAAAGTATGGTCCCCAAAGCAAGAACGGCTATTTTTGTGAGGTTATATTTTCTTTTCATACTATTCAACTTAAATATCATAGAATACACCAATTTCCGCCAAGGCTACATGCACACTGTTACCCAAGTTCATATCAGGGAATACAAATTTGACATATTGAGCCTCCACCATATTCGGGAATGCAAACTCACGCATCGCATTGCGCTGTCCAGCATTTTCCGAAGCTTGCGCCAAGGTATAGGTGCCCATCTCGGTCCAGTTATTGTTGTCTTTGCTGATCAAGACTTTTACTTTTGTCTGGTATGTATTGTTTTGACGATTTTGGATATAAAATCCTCTAAACGCATTCACTGCCTTCATATTCATTGTCAACTCAACAGGCAGATTTGTCGGAATACTACAGCCTGACCAGCAGGTATGCCAAAACGTATCTGATTTTCCATCCATCAACGCTTCAATTTTACCAGTGCTCTCATTCGTCGCTGTTGCAACATTGGCTGTGAATGCAAATAAATTGTTTGGCAATTTATACCTACTTGCCAATGGCGTATCACCACCTGTAAATGTCAACGGATTGTATTCCCAAAGTCTCGTTGCCAATGGCGGGTAGAGATCACGCATCTCCCGTTTTGCAGCAAGGCTGACTGGAATCCCCCATGCTAAAAAGAAACGGTTAAAGTCAGTTCCTGCAAAATGACAGAGCTGACGGTAGAAATAATCCCGTTTTGCCTGTTCCAATGAAGTGGAGAAATTCTCATTACGCGCTTTTGAATAAATGTAAGGGAAGAAGTCCCAACCCGATTCACCATTCTTACCTTTTACCTTATCAAAGATTTGCAAAAATGGTGCTAAGCGGGCAAAAACGACATTTTCCTTGGAACTGATTCCATAGCTAAGTGGAATATTTGAAAAATCCTTCGACAAATGTTCTTTAGCATAAGCCAGACCTCCAGTTATTTCTGTTTTCAAGGCCGGGTGAAATGCAATGCGGTTGGTATTTCCACGTTTGCGTGCGGCATTGAAGATAAACAGGTTATTTGTTGTCTCGCCGAGATCCTGCCAGCTCCAAGCATGCACCGCCTGATAGTTGTGCCCAACCTCATGATAGGTACCCCAAGAAGTTCCCTTTTCAATGGTATTGGGGTTGATCAGTTCATCGAGCCAGTATTCGTCTTCCTGCATGATCCAAGGATTCCCCGAATGCGCATAGCCTGCCGAAGGGTGAATATCCATCACTCCCCTTTCCCAGAACTCTGGGTAACGATTAATAATATTTGCAGCATTGCGGCTCAATCCCATCCAATCGTAATAATCCTCCTCATAGGTTTTATCCCACATTTCCAAGGCCTTATCAATATGATCTGCTCGCCCAGCCTGAATAAAGCGGGCGATCAGGGAACGAGGGACTGAGAAAGCAACATGTTTACCAATCAGGTCCATCCAAGGCACATCGTTGGCCAAGACATCCTTTTGCCATTGTGCAATCGTGCTTTTTCCCAACACAAAATCTGTTGCTTTAACAGCTCCCGCAAATTTTAGCGCAACGGGAGCCGACATTGGTTTCTCGTTAATGATCCAGACTGTTCCGCCATATAAGTTACGGACATAGTTGACCCCCGGGAAAAGTTCCTTGCGGGTATAGATAATGGCATCACGACGGGGCGCATCTTTTCCTGCTATATTATCCGTATGGACACCTAACTGAACAGTCAGTCCTACGACCCCTTGTGGAACGGTAATTCTGACTACCTCACCTGCGGGTGCATACAGCCCTGTACTATAAATAGGAGCTGGTGTCGACTGAACCCTAAAATCAAATGTACTCACATATTGCTTATTCATCAAGAGGGTCACCGTGGTATCCATCACGCGTTTGACTACTTCACCGACCAGCCCCGGATAAATCCGTGCCCGAGTATAGAGACTCTTATCAGGTCTTCCCAATGTCGTATCCGTCACAATGTCCGAAGCGGTAGAATCCCCGAGCTGGTAGCCATTGTTAAATTCATAACCATATTTGCCACAGGAGGATGCCAAAGCAACCATCCCCGCAAATAGCCCCATTATATATCTTTTATTCATATTGGTTCGTTCTAATGATTAATTTCTGATCTGTCCGTATGCTGGGCTCCAGCTTTTTCCATCCAGTTTCCAGGCACTTTCTGCCGTTATCCCCAACCACTGATACACCATAAAAGGTACATCAACAGCATTGGGTACCTGTCTGAAAAATGAGCCTTCGATAGGTGGTTGAAAGAAAGGGACCAATTCATTAAAGCTCGTCCATGATACAGGCCCTTTAAGCGGAAAATCACCCGCACCTTTTCCGGTTTTCTCTGTAAGCTTAGCGGTATTGACATCATCATAGCCAGGCCAGTAGCCTTGGAGGTTATCCCAAAACTCGAAAGATTCATCAATCTGGGTCACGCCACCATAACGTTTCACCTCTTCATGGGTAAATGCACGGTTATAGACCTGCAAGTTACAAATGGAAAGATCACAATCTCTATTCCCATTACCTGGGCTATAACCAACCCGTAGGGGGCTATCATTGTCAAAATTGCTGTTTTTAATTGCATTTTGCGATACTTTACCCGATATAGAGTTCTTCGTACCATCCGTATAGGTATAAACCGAGTCCTGTGTGCCACTACGTTTAATTACCACGGTCAGCGCATGCCAGTTACCATCGTTAATATAGTCACCAAATGTCTGGTCAGCAAAAGAACTGTTAAATCCCCAGCCCCCACTTTCTGAAAAAATATTCCAGCCGTTGCCAGAAAATCCCTGTAACCGTTTGGCCAAAAAGATAGCATAACTATAATTAGAAGTACTATTATGCTTGACGAAGAAAGTAATGGTCCAATCGTCACTGGTGCTTACATTAAAGCGATTTTTATCGTTCAGCTGGCCATATACCTGTTTGTTCTCCAAATAGGTATAACGTGTTGCATTACCCACAAAAGGGATATCCTTGGCACTGGGTCTTGGGAGAATTTTCCGGGTAAACTTTGGAGAATAGAGCAGTGTATAGGTATTTCTTTCACGATCACCATAAGCTGTAAAGTCTGTTTCGACTACCTTTGATTTACCACCTTTACCGGAGGTGACAATGACCAACCAATTTTCATTGGAAATGGACTTTCGGCCCTTTACCGCATCCACCAACTGTTTTACCTGTTTATCCATCGTGCTGATAGCAGCCACATAACCCGTGGATTCACTTGTAAATTCGCCTTCCATTCCCGCCTGTTCTACTGCCGTAAGGTGCACCACATTTAAATCTGCAGAATCAGCCTGTAAACCCTTGACCGCATCGGCCACAACGGCAATATCGTTCGCACCCTTCTGCAAGGTAGCATCCTTGCCCAAGTATGTACCATAGTCTGACGAAGAGGTGTAGAAGTTAGAACGATGTGCATTGGCTTTCAGACGTGTAAAAATAGTAGGATACGCTGGATTCAAAGTACTTAAATCAGTACCTTTCACCTTGTTTTTATCGCTGTTGACTCCGGTCAACAACGAGGCTGCTACGGATGCATTGGTGACATTAAAACCCGTATTTGGATCAGCCAAACTGCCATAGGTCATCAGGCCATTACGTGCCATTAACGTCATATTTTCAGGTTCAATATCCTGCATCACAGGACCAGACAAACCATCCACAATCACTAAGAGAACCTTATCCTTGCTCTCCGGGCTATCCTTAGCCTCATTAAAATTTTGAAGTAAATTCGGAAAATCCTTATTGCAGGCAACCAGCAATAACATTCCTCCAATTCCAAAAAGTGTATTTTTTACAATCTTTATATACTTGTTCATATTTGGTCTGATAAAGGGTTTAATCCTTAATTTCCATTCGAAAGAAATTACCTACACGATCCCCGCCAAACTGTAAGATACTTCCGGCAACAAACAACGCCGGAGCACCTAATGACGATTTGGTTTCTATAATTTTATTGATAGATCCATTAAAAGGCGATTGGTTGTTATATTTTTGCAGTAATGTGCCATCACTTTCCAATACCAAGAAGTTAGAGCGTTTCACCGCATTATAACTTTCAAACGTCCCTTGTACCACGATGCGTCCATTGTCCAACATCTGTGCAAAGGTCACGAGTCCAGTACCGATATCGCCCAGTACAAAACGGTCATCAATTGTACCATCCACATTCAGCACAGCTACCCCATTTACTTTTCCATTCGCACCCGAACCTTTGAAAACTCCTGAAATCACAATTTTCTTCAGTTTGGCATTATAACTCACATCAAATATACGATCCACAGTACCTCCCAAACTAAAAGTAGGATCCACCGTACCATCTGCTTTTATACAGACTATCCCCTTCGCTGGCTTACCATTAAAAGTTGTAAATGCCCCCGCAATGAGTACACGCTCGTTATCGATCATCTCTGCGTCAAGTATAATGGTATTAGCGCCCGCATTATTGATCATATAGGTGGAATCCAATGAACCGTCGGCTTTCATCCGCATAATATGTTTCACCCTGGTCACAATCGGACGTTTGTTTGTACGGGAAGAATAGGCATGGTCAACTTTAAAATGATTATCAAGATTACCCACGGCAATTACGCGGTTGCCCGACAGTCCAAAAACCTTCAATACGTTACCGGTTGTACCTGCGTTAAACGTACAGACAGTATCCAAAGCGTCTTTTGGATTTGTCGTGGTATTGATGACATCAACGATAACAGAGTCCAGAGAACCATTGGGGTTCAGTCGGGCAAAACCAAATACGTTTTTTTTGTTGAATTTATTGAAAAGACCGGCAAGAAGAAATTTACCGTCAGTCATTTTCGTAATCGAAGAGATATATCCATTGGTCCCTTCTCCAATTTGATCGATAGCGTTTGAAGATTTTCCTTCGCCATCGATAAAATGAATCCTATTTCGAAAGACCTTCTTCTCGACAGCCTCATTTTCAAAATTAATAAAACCACCCGTCACCAAATAACCTCCTGCCGCTGGCAAGATATCGGAAACCATTCCCGAAAAGCCATTCACCATCTTATAATTTGCATCCCGCGAGACATTGCCATCGATTTCCAACCGCGGCCCGTAAAATACCTGTCCATCGGCCTCCACTTTTGCCTCGCCCGAAGAAATTTGCGCGGGCACTTTGACCGTAACCAGCGAATCTCTCGCTTCTATCACTTCTACCTTGGTGTTGTTGACATAAAAGTTTAGCTTACCTAGGTAAGGTTGAATACCTTTCACATAAAAGTCAACCAGTTCACCCGGTTTTGCAGATCCAGGTTGAGAATAACTTTTATAAAAACCTATTCCCAAGGATTCTTTACCACCGGCATAAGGATCCGTACCCAAAGCAATATCTTTGCTGCATGAGCTTATTGCCAAACAGGACAGCATACCCAATTGCCATAATATTTTTGTTTTTAATCGTTTCATCATCATTCGGTCAAATCAGTTATTTAGGTAAAACGCCCAATGTATAGGCTTCATTGGCAAAGAGTGTCCCCTGAAAACCGAGGACATGTTTTGAAAACTGCAGCACATGCAATACCCCATTAGTTGGTTGAATATCTGACGTTGCTACAGGTGCCGTAATAAATGGTGTAAAATAATCCTTTATTTCATCCGGAACCAAAATAGAATAAGGCAGATTAAAATAAAGCTGTCGATAGCCGGCATATTTAATAAGCTGATCATTGGAGAGTACATCGTTGTACAATACCCCGATATTCATATCTGCTCCATTATAATTTTTATAGACTCCACCGGGATAGGCCGCTAAGTTGACAGTATCAATCTGTGCAAAGTCCTTGGCTACATATTTCCCCTTGACGATATATTGTCCGAGATATTTACGCCATACCTCAGGTTTTACCTGCTCCAATTTGGTAATGGTATCCTGCCCCGAAATATAGAGCATATTGTTAAGCCTCCATACCGCTTTTAATATACATGGATCTGAAGGTGCAAAGAAGGTAACTTCTTCCTTTTTGAGCACATCATCCAATTTGGCAATTTTTAATGCAACCATCAGTGTATCGAACATATCTGGCCGCGTCTCCAGATACTGCCACACTGTACCGTTAAATTTTGGATTATGTACCCCTGTATCAATAAAGTCATCCTTTTTACAGGCAACGACCCCCAATATGATCAAGACTAAAAACAGTTTCAATTTCAATAAACTTTTCATCATTCCTCCTTTCTTAATTCCAATAATTATTTAAGCGCATATGGGGATTGTTTGCCAAAGCCGACTTGTCAATTGGCCAGGTCCAGCCTCCGGCATTAAATGCCCCTACCGACATAGCCGCCGTGGTGTATTCCGTATTGAGTACTTTTTTGGTCCGGACCAGGTCATAATAGAAATTCCCTTCGCCAAGCAGCTCACGTACGCGTTCCCACCAAATGGCATCTTTAAGCTCTTCATCCGATACGGTGATCAGCGATGCACCTGCACGTTTGCGGATGACATTCACAACAGTGCGGGCTTCCTCATCCCGTTTTAATTCTGCTAAAGCCTCTGCCCGTAATAAAATAGGATCCGAATAACGGAATATCATCTGGTTATCATCCGGGTTGTTATCCTCCCCTTCCTCCATAAATACATTGGAAAATTTCAGGCACTGAAAATTACCATCTGTTGAATAGATATCCTTGTCAAACCAATAGGTCTTGCGCAAATCGGGTTCCGCAGCAGGATACATCTTTTCCATAAATTTAGCATCATAATAGATATAAGATTTAGGGGTCACTTTATTGGGTGCATGTAATACATAATCCGAATAGGAAGCCGACAAATGGAAACTCTCACCATAGTTAAAGTTTTGTACAATCTCGAATAAGCCCTCCTTGGTACGTCCTTTAAAGATTTCCTTGGTACGGCTCAAGTCGAATAATTCATAAGCTCCACCATTCTGCTCCATCAATTCTTTCCCCATATCGGCCACTTTCTGGTAATGAATAGATTTATCTTCTTTTGTAAAGCCGGCAATCCACATATTGATATGCATATTTAATGCTAAGACACTGCCACGCATCGCCTTCACAGCCACCACAGAAGGGTCATCATAGGTCCAGGGAAGATTCTGATACGATGCATCCAGATCAGCTGAAATATTTTTTAGTACGGTTACCATATCTGTCCGTGGCAATGGGTTGGTATTGACATCGGTATAGTAAGGGACATCACCATACAGGCGTACCATGAAGAAATAAGCCAACGAACGCAGAAAGATCGCTTCAGCCTTATAGGCCTTCTTTTGATCTTCTGACAGAAATGGCATATCCCTATTGTCTATCTCGTAACAGACGATATTTGCATTTTGGACCATCTTATAGAAAGTGTTCCATTGGGTAATACGTGGGAATCTAAAGTAGGAAAAATTATCATCCTGCTTATCATCACTTCTGGCCAAAATGGTGCTCAGGTCATTCCTTTTTAATAAATCAATATACTCCCGTCCTCTCCCACTCGTTGCACTCGTCCGGTTCGTCGGCGCACAGCGCAAATCGCCCGACGCGGGAAAGAAAATATTTGTCATGGTCGCTTCACGGAAGCTTGAATAGATCCCGCCCATATATTGCTCCACATCGTCCTTATTGGTCCAATAATTATTACCGGTCAATTTATCGATCTGTGTGATATTCAAGAAATCCTTACCACAGGAGGCCATTATCAGGCCCGCCCCGAGTAAAACTGTATATATAAACTTTCTTTTCATGAGATTTTCAAATTAAAATTGCACACTAACACCTAAAGAATAGGTCCGTTTACTTGGATATCCATTGGAAGCATCACGGCCTACGTCAGTGACCAACTCTGGGTCTGGCCCCGAGTAATTGCTGAAGGTAAAAATATTACTCGCCGTAAAGTTTAGGCGCGCAGATGTTAAGCCATAACGTCTTAACCATTGACGGTCAAAATTGTAACCTACTGTAGCCGAACTCAGTTTAAGCCATGAGCCATCTTCCAAAAACATCGTCGAATTGTAACGGTATGGATTATAAAGTGACAAACGTGTAAAATCGGAGACATTTGGATAGTCCGCATTGTCACCCAGTTGGCGCCATACATTATAGGCATCCAATGGAACATAAGCTCCCGGAACATATTTCAAATCCCCGTCTTTAATACCCGTTGGTCTATCGTAATTGCGGAAACGATCTGCCAATGCGGTGTTAAGGATGTCCCGATCCAAAGTATAGTTGATCTGCGCACGCAGGGACCAGTTTTTATAACTGGTATACAAGCTAAGTCCACCACTCACTTTTGGCTGCGCATCACCCACAAAGACCAAATCGTTTTCATCTAAGATATAATCCCCATTGAGATCGGTGAAAATGGGGTCCCCCGCGCGGAAATATTTGCCATCCGACAATGGCCCACCGGCACGGTAACGCTGACCTGTCAAAGGATTGACCGGTACCTCATCATCCGATTTATATACCCCTTTATAATCATACAGCACAAAAGTCAATGGGTTGCGGCCTAATCTAAAAAACTGTGGCAAATCATATCCCGAGCTCTTGTCAGGTTGTACCAGTTGACGCGCACCATCTGGCAATGCAGCGGTATAGCCTCTGTTCAATGCAAACGTTGCCGTACCGGTAAAATTCCAGTCCTGATTTTGAAAACGCGGCCGTACATTGATTGTCAATTCATGTCCTAGATTGACCATCGCTGTTTCATTGGTCAATACGTTTTCGAATGCATTGTGGTTAGCAATAGCCTTGGAACGCAAAATTTTGTCTGACTGTTTGTAATAGGTTTCATAAGTTATATATAGTGCGCTGTTGAAAAAGCCCAATTCAGCCGCCAAAGACCATTGTGTATTCGTCTGCGGTACCAGCCCCGTATTCGGTGCATTTTTTAAATCAAGCGAAGTTGTTGGTCTGTTATTGTAACGGCCTTGATCAACCTTATACCAGCCATAAAGATCGGCGATGGTACCCGTTGGTGAGATTGTACGTCCCAATGATCCACGTAAAAAGCCTATATCCCACCAATCCAAATTTTTCATAAAGTTTTCCTTCTTAAAATTCCAGCGAAAACCGATGGAAGGATTAGAAGTCCAGGGCGAATTGCCCCCCGTGACCGAAGTCCCATCCATCCGGTAGGTCAGGTCGAGGATATATTTCGAATCGTAGTTATAAGAGAAATTCCCCGCATAGGCGATTGATCGGTAATTGGAAAGGTTATTTAACAAACCACCCAGTGTCTGCCGTGTATTATAACTAATCCCGTTCTGGAATTGATCATTGGCAGTTCCCCTGAATTTATTCAATGTTTCCGAAGATGAGGAAATTTCCATCTCCGTAAATCCGTACACGTTAAATAAATGTTTATCATTAATACTTTTAGTCCAAGCCAAGAGGTTCCGGTTATATACCTTGCTCTTGTTTTGGTAGTAACCATAGACCTCCGAACTATTACCTAGCAGCAATTCAGGTGTATAGCGATCCTTCGTCGCTGTTGTATAGTTGTAATTGAATGTGGAGGTTGCCCTTAATCCTTTAATTGGTTCATATTGTAACTCTACCTGGGCAACATAGTTACCCGTTTTATTATCATCATTTACATTCAAGGCAGACAAGGCATCCATACTGCCTGAATACAGTGACGGTGCCGGATAGAGCGAAGTGGTATTGGCCGATTTCCCAACCCCAGTCTGTTTCGTCGCATTCCCACTACCCATCTGATTTTGCCCCAGATTGGCATTGACATTGGCCATCATACGGAAGCGATCATTAGGCTCATATTGCATATTGGACTGCACCGTATACCGCTTGAATCCCGTATTGGCAATGATACCATTCTCATCGTAATAGTTCATGTTCACCTTGTAATTGAACACACGCTCACCACCCGAAATATTCACATTGTGCGTCTGGTTATAGGTATTCCGATAGAAATACGACTGCCAATCTGTTGCGTTATTGTAATAAGGGTTCAGACTATCTGCCAGCATCGGCGAATCATTGATCCGTCGAATAGCTGCCGCCAAGGTGGTATCATTCATCAAGATCTGTTCAATCCGGACCATACGTTCTCCTTTTCCACCGATTACTTTACGCAGTGGGGGTACGGTACTCATAAATCCCTGCAATTGGTATTGCACAAGTGGAATTTTTGAATTCCCCCTTTTGGTGCGCACCTGGATCACACCATAGGCCCCACGTGATCCATAAAGGGCTGTTGCCTGCGCATCTTTCATGACCGTAATATCTTCGATGTCTTCAGGTGGGATCATTGAAATTGGAGAAACACCCGGGCCAGCGGTTTCAAAACCGTACTCATATCCCGAATTGTCATCAATAGGCACCCCATCGATAACAAACAAAGGAGAGGTTGGAGTTAAGAAGGCATTGTCTCCACTACCAGATACGTTAAAGTTGGAAATACCACGTACAGCAATGGATCCGCGCATGCCCGGACTTCCGGTATTGTTCTGGATATTCATCCCCGCTACCTTACCTTGTAATAAATCCACAAAGTTACCCGAAGGAATATCCTGGATTTCTTTACCGGAAATAGTGACAACAGAACCGGTCAAGGTTTCCCGTTTCCGTTGTTGATATCCAACGACTACTGTTTCCTCGAGTTCCCGTACTGTACTTTGCATCACAATCGCATATTCTTTTTTTGTACCGCTGATCACTTCTCTTACAGTCGCATAACCCTGAAAGGAAAATACCATCGTTCCCTGCGCAGGTACTGAAATCACAAATCGTCCATCATCACCTGTTTTACCCAGGTCCCTTTTTGGAGATTCCAGTTTAATGGACACTCCCGCCAAAGGTCTATTATCATTCCCTTTTACCACCCCCTTAATCATGGAGGACTGTGCCATGACCCCATTGGTGAGCACCTGAGTAAAAAAGATTATTAGTATACATAATTGTTTCATAATTCTTAAGCTAAATTAACCAGTCGCTATCAATCAAATTTGGGTGCCTCATGCGGGAAACGGAACTGGATTTCCCAATCTCCCTCTTCGTATATCGCAAAAGGTGTATAAAAAGTACAGGTCTCCAAATACCCAAAAATTCCTTTTCTTTGGTAAGAAATGACCAAAATGGCGAGCTTACCATCTATAGATGTGTAATCGGTCCTGACTGGCGCCAAAGGAATTGGATAAGCAACGTCATAAACAACCTTTTTATCAACAATCCTTTGGTTAAAACCATGAATTTGCTTAGCCCAGTCCGTGCTATTAAACATTTTCGGGTCAATGGGGTTATTTAATGAATCCAAGAAGCTAACCGTTAAGGTTTTTCCTACCTTCCCGTTGTTCTCAACTTTATTAAAATATACCCGAACATCTGCCGGTCCCAAAGGTCTTCCTGTTTTAGCCCCGATCATATTCAATACACCGGCATAAAAATAAGGTAGCGGCGACGATCCTGTAACAGGATCAATAATAGTTGGCTCATAAGCCCGCTCACGAAAGGGCTTTAATTTAAAATTGCGTAAATAACGAATACCACCTGAATTAGCTACCTCAACATCAAACACATAGCCTGAATCGGGCTGTGCTTTCACAAAAGCAGAATGGGCCGATTCTCCCCAAAAATTGATATTGCCCGAGTGTTCGAGAATTTCCAATAAAGGGCGGTATTCCGTCTTTCTTTTGGCATCAATCTCGGCGATACTTCTTTCCAAACCTGTATAAGCTTCTTTCCAGATTTTAACGGGGAATTTATCATTAAACACTGTCGCTGGCTGCCCATCTAAATCCCGTACATTGATAATCTTAAAGTTTAAGGGCTGTGAAGTATTTTGTCCAATACTGACAATATTGCTATAAAACGTATTTCTACCCAATACCGGAGTAAACTCGGTTGTATTGTACACAATATCCTCGCCGAGCGAATCCTGATCCGTGGGGATATACTTTTTGCACCCACTAAGCATCAACAAGCCGGCACCGAACATTCCTATATTTTTTATAACGGTATAAAATTTCTTGTTCATGTTTCTAATTGTTTAAGAGTTTGGCCAGTTTGCTAAATCCAAAATTGTGGCTCGGAGCCAGAATATGCAACATACCATTGGTTGTGCGAATATTGACCACCGATGTATTGCTTTCCTGCCAATATCTTTTGAAGATGGAGTTGTTCATATCACTAAGCATAAGCTGTTGCTGTCCTCCCCCTACAATACCAGAGGCCGAGGTCACTTTATACTGAATGGTCATGCGGTAATTGTCAATAGTACGAACCTCTTTTCCCTCCACAAAGTCCTGCAATGCACCCGTATCGTAAATCCCATCAAAAGCATAGTGGTAAGTCAATGTATCTAGTATAAATTTGGGAATATCTTCCAAATACATCTTCGAGCGATTTGAAGCCTGACGCACTGCATTCATTGCATCTAACGCATTGATAAAGCTATTATTCGTTGTTGCAAAAAATGTGGTTGTATCTGATTTGCTCCCCAATCGCGATCGGAGATCCGGAACACGCTCCAAGACCAATAGCAGGGAGTCATAGGTCGAACCTTGTTCCTCCAAAAATTGCAATGTGGTCCCATTATATTCGGTATATTTTAAACTATAATCTTCATAATAGCTATTCCCTTTTTTACAGGCTGTAAATCCGAGCAGGACACACAGCAACAGAGCTCCTATATAGTATATTCTTCTCATCATGATCGTACTTAGGTTATTTCCAATAAGAATTTTGATTCAGTTTCGAATTGCGGGATAATACGTCAGCCGATATCGGCCAAAAAATTCCACCATTTTCGATCAACGCATTCAACATCGGATTATTTTTCTTGATTTTGGCCAGACGGATCTGATCATACCATCTCCAGCCTTCCCCCATCAGTTCGCGACGGCGTTCTAGAAATATCTCTTCCAATAAGTCCTTTGGCGAAGTTGTGATATATGGTTTTAAACCACGCTTTGCTTTAAGTTGATTTAAGTATTTAATGGCTTCGTCCCGCTGATTGAGCACAGCTTTGGCCTCCGCATGGAGCAAGAAGATATCTTCGAGACGTGTAAAAACTAAATTGGAACCAAAAATCGAGAAATCAGAACCTCCTGTACCATTACGGATCACCTTGACCTTACTAAAAATTGGGATATCCCCATTGTAGTTGGTAAAGTAATTGGTTCGGATCAATCCTGAAATAGAATCTATACCAAAACGTGTATCATTCGGATCATCAAAAATGGCATTGATCGTATCGCGATTGACATAGATATCTGGTTTGGCCTTGGTCACGATAGGATAACTCAACGTCAATGACTCAAGATGTCCTGTATTGGTGGCTTCGCCAAGCTCATAAGAAGAGCGAATGGCCAAGATCTGTGGTCTCGTGTTAGGCCCAAATAGACCATCTGTTGGGTTGACCAGTGCAGGTACTGTCAACAGATCCAGGTTTGCACTTTTATAATTGTCAATGACAAACCTGGAATATACGTCAGCATTAATGTATTTTCCCTGCCATGCAGCGACATGTGCCAAAATCGAATAGGCTGTAATTTTATTGACCAGTACACCATCCCACACCACAGACGACTCGCCATAATAGGTCTGTCGACCGGACGCATAGCGATACGGAAGATCCTCGGCTGCCTTAAGTAATTCCTCTTCGGCAAATGTCAGCACGGTAGATTCACTGGATTGACCTACCTCCACAAAACTTCCATTGTCATAAGAATCTTTTAACAGGGGAACCTCGCCCCAGATGCGCACCACATAGAAATACATCAGCGCCCGGATACTGCGCGCCTGTCCGATATCATATTTCAAATCCCGCTCTGTATAACGGCTATCTTTTTTTAATACCTCAGGGGCACGTTCGATAAATAAAGAAGCGGCATTAATAACAGCATAAAAACGTCTCCAGTCGGTCAGGTCCTTAATAAATGGATAGGAGGCTTTCAACTTATTTTCTTGGATCACCCGCAGGTCTGCACGTGAATAGGAGTTGAAATCACCATAACGCATCTCGCCATAAACCCAATGACCATAATTGTTTGCCAAAGCGGCCCGCATAAGTCCATAGATTCCCATCAAATGGGAACGTGTATCAGATATTGACTGCCACTCTTTCGCTTCTGATCCTACATTGGATGCCACAATATCCAATTTCTTATTACAGGAGGAAAACAAAATAGACATACTCAGCATGAGTATGAGGTAGCCCCTCCATTGATTATATCTTTTCATATTAAATTCAGTCATTAAGGTTTACAACTCCAATTTAATTCCCAAGCTCACCATCGGTGACATTGGCAACCCATATCCTGTATAGTATCCATTAAAATCGACCAGCTCCGGATCCTTGCCCGAAAATTTCGAAATTGTCAACAGGTTCAAGCCTGAAGCATATACATAGGCACGACGCATGGTCTGGAACTTATTTTTGATACTGCTCAATTGCATCAGGTCATAGCCCAATGTCAACGCCCTCAATTTTAAGAAAGATGCGTTTTCCAGAAACAGATCCTGATTGACGCGGTAGGCCACCAATGGACTCCATGGGTTGTAGATTGGGTATTTTGTAATATCCACATCCTGTTGCCAATGGAACACCTCACGGATACCGTCCAGTGAGTTTGTATTTTCTGTATTGATAAAGTCGTATTTGGTCGATGCCCGTTGGTTCATCGCTTTTTGACCAACAGCAAAATACCACTGCATATTGAGGTCAAAACCTTTAAACGTAAACTGGTTGTTGAAACCACCGACCAATTTAGGCATCGCATTGCCTTTTAACACACGATCCTGCTCGTCGATAATAAAATCACCATTTTGGTCTTTCCAACGTGGATCTCCGACAGCAAAGTCTACACCATCAAACTGCAATTTTTGACCATTTTGGACTGGGATCTCCGCTTCGGTATTGTAAATACCCTCATTTTCATATAACCAGAATTGGTCTACAGCTTGGCCTACGCGCAACAAGCGGTCCCCAACTTTAAGTTGTGTTTTTCCATTTGGTAAGGCTGTCAGTTTATTTTGGTTCAAGTTTAGGTTCAATGATGAATTCCATTTGAAACCCGTTGGGTTTGTTAAGATCTTAGCATTTACATTGAGGTCGATACCTCTATTCTGTACGGTAAGACCGTTGATAATCTGTCCTGAATAACCATACTCCGCAGGGATGGGCATATTCACCAATTGGTTTACATCCTTCTTTTGATAAAGGGATACAGCCATGTTCACCCGTTTGTCCAATAGCGACCCGTCAACCGTCAATTCGGCGTGATCTGTATAGGGCCATTGGAGTCCATAACCGACCCAGCCGTCAGAATAAGGCCGGGAAGCCACAGCAAATCCATTGTAAGAAACCAATGATTTCTCAGACCCCCAGCTTAAGTCAGCTGTATAATTGGGTCCAACCGCATATTTACTTGTAAAAATTGGTTTTCCGATACGTGCCCATGAGGCTTTGATACCTAAATGATCGAACACACTGTCATCCTCTTCTTTGATCAAATGATATTTAGCGGAAAATGCCGGAGTCATGAGCCAGCGTGAATCGGGTTGCATCGTCGAAGAACCATCATAACGCAATAGCGCATTGATATCTAAACGATCATTCCAACTGTAATTGCCGGACAAGTAAAGTGAATGCAATCTAAAATCTTCCCGGTTAGACCAACGGTTAACATAAAGGCCTCCAATTGGCGTCAGGTATCCAGCTTCATTTTTATCTCCTTCAACAACGTTTACCTTGATAAAGTCATTAGGTCCGTCATAGGCACGTGCATAGTGATAACGGTAAAGATCTTGCGTATAAGCAGAACCCAGTTTGAAATCAAATTTATGCTTCTCTTCAAGCTTAAAATTATAATCCAAACTATTATTGAATACCAGACGCTGATTAAAGCCAAAATAGCTAGACATATAGTTATTGGTCTCCATCAATGAACCCGGAAAGAAGGCGTCACGTGCACCCTCTGAATAGTCTACACCAAAATTGGAATTAAACTTCAGGTTGGGCAACAAATAAAGGTCCAGATTAACCGCTAAATTCAGCATGTTGACCGAATTCTTGTCCAAAGCTCGTGTATAGACATCTAGGTATTGCTGATACATTGCCTTATTTGGCGAAATTGGAACAGATAGATCAGGTACATAGGAGGCTTCGCCAAAACGATCCCTTAAGCTTCGGTTTCTATCCCTTAAGCTTCGACTACCGTTAATTGTTGCACCAAAATTCAACCATTTGTAGGGTGCCATATTCACATTGAAAAGGGCATTATAGCGTTCAATATTTGTTTTATCAGCGGCATTGGCATTCTTCATGTAGCCGCCCATAAATGCAAAATTCGCGCGGTCTCCACCACCGCGTATACCTAAATTTCCACCATAGATCGGTGTATTTTTGTAATATTCATCATTCCAGTTTGCGGGGCCATAATAGTTGATATTTGTTTCATCACTCAAATAGCCCGGATAATTCAACTTATCGGATACCGATGCATATTTGTTATAGAATGCAGAACGGAATAAGTTTTCATATTGTGCGTTTACAGGTGTCACAGTAGGTTTTGTAGCTAAACCAACATAAGCATCAAAGCTAATTTCCCTTTTGCCTTCTTTTCCAGGTTTTGTTAAAATCCAGATTGCACCATTGGCCGCCAAAGGGCCTAACTTGGCGAGCAAAACAGGGTCTTTGATTACCTCGATAGATTCGATAGTAGAAAGTGCTATTCCCGCAAAATTATCTGTACCAGGGCCTAAGCGATTGAATTGATACTGCTGAATGGAATAGGCAAAATTGTTATCTCTGGCTATTGGCACACCATTGATATAGACTGCTGGCTGAACCGCAACAGCATCTTTGATGTCCAGCAAAGGACTTCCGGTACCCCTAATAACCATATTTTTGGGAGCTCCGGGTTCACCAGTTGCTTCCTGAACATACAAACCGGACACCTGTCCTTTCAATAGTTGGGGAATTCCTACCAGGGGCAATGTTTCAACGTTCTCTTTGTTAAGGCTGTCTCGTACTCCTTGTTTCTGCAACAGGGCTTTGAGCCTGCCTCGCAAAAGCTGCTGGTCCGCTTCATTAACCTGGGAAGTGTCTTGCTGCAATTTCCACTTATCCCAACTCCTAGCATAGGAATGGTGAAACATTGGCACAAGAAATAAAAAACAAAATAGTCTTCTCATTCGATTTTTGTCTTAGGCTTAAATTAAAAAATTGGGCAAAAAACGGCTTATATCTTTCGTATCGGCAAAAAAAAAATGTTCGCTGCTTTTAGGCTGCAATAATTGATAGTATCTGACAATACTATGAATTATTAGCATAGGTAGATTATGTCAACTTAAACGAAATCGATTGCGTAATTGACACAAACGATTGCATAAAGCAAAAAATTAGAGTTTTTTTGTTTTTGAGCTTTAAACAAAGATTTTGATAGAAAAATGTGATTTTTAAGAAGATTAAAATGTTAAAAAAAATAGTTGTAAGAAAAAATACAGCAGATCAAACATATTATCAATTTTTTAACCATTTAAATAAAAGAAAATATAAAAAATTAAAAAAGAACAACGCAAAACCAAACTATTTATAAAATAAATTCCCCACACAGAATATTTACTTCATATCCACCGAAAGAATCAAGTCGAACTTCGGAAAATACAAAAAAAGGACCAGCGCTTCACCGCTGATCCTTTTCGTAGTTCGTTCAATTAAACAAACTTTACAAAAACTTAACCTAATCTCCGCGAATTACTCCAACGTTGGGTTGAATTCTCCACCCCAGTCTTTATTTTGTTTAATATTCGGGTTCTTGTCTATCACAGATTGAGCAATCGGGAAAAAATAATAGGTATCTGGCACCAGATTTATTTTATTTCCAGTACTAGGTACCTGCAATACATTGTACTTAAACTGATTTTCTTTCAGTTGGTAATTTTTTGCTAAGTCTGCCGCAGCTTTTAGATCCATATCTGTTCCGTTTGCATTGATCGCGATCGCTTCCACTCCCTGTTTGGTTTTATTGTTGAGGACAACAAGCTTACGCAAGCGACGTAAGTCCCAAAAACGGTGTCCTTCGAAGCAGAACTCAATATTTCTTTCCGCCAATAAAGCTTCCCGCATATCTGCTTTATTACCGGCAGCGATACCATAGTTATTATCTCCCCCCGGTTCAATACCTGCACGCATCCGGATCTGTTTTAAGAGGGTCATTGCCGTAGCCAGGTCCCCTGTTTCATTTGCTGTTTCAGCATAATTCAATAGTACCTCCGCATAGCGCATGAGCACAAAATCCACATCATATTGGGTCTCCACCTGTGTTTGTCTTAAAGAGAGTTTTGAATTCTTCAAAATAAAAAAGCCTGTATACCGGTCTCTATTCGAGGAGGTTGTTCCAGCTTTTGGGTTTTCTCCAAAATTGTCTAATGCATCCGCGATGCCCAGCGAGGTATATTGTCTTTTCCCTGTTTTAGCCGAAACCTCATAGACCTTCCCGTTCCAAACAATGGATTTGTCAAAACGAGGATCGCGGTTCTCCCAATAGCTTTGTAGAAACTGTTCATCCGTTTTATGGTATTTACCCGTTGGATCTGTATATAATTTACCATCTTTCATCGGAAATTCTTTCACAAAATCCCAGGTTGGGACAGCACTGGCAGTTCCCCGGCTTTCGGAGCCCGGCCGTACCCCATTATCCCAGTTAGCAACCTTGTTGGGATAGGAGTTTATGACAGCAAAGACCACCTCAGGACCTTTCTCTACCAATGTAATATTGGCGTAATCAGCAGTCAGACTATACCCCTGTGCCTTTAGCTGCTCATAGGCTTTTTTATTCACCGCATTTGCTTCTGCCCAGTAGGCATTCCCATAAGGATTGGAAGGATTAAACTGTGGCGATGCTTTATACAATAATACTTTAGCTTTAAAAGCCAGAGCGAAATTACCATCAATACGTCCATAATCTGCTGTCCCCTTCCCAATAGTCATCGGCAAATAAGTCAGCGCCTCATCCAGGTCTTTTACCATGAAATCAAAACATTCTTTGGTACTGTTTCGCGGCACTTTCAATTCATCACTCTCCAGATCCTGCGGTTTTGTGATATAGGGTACTCCACCATGATGCTTGACCATATTGAAATACATATAAGCACGCATAAAAAGTGCCTGACCTAAGATAGATTTCTTAGTTGCATCATTTAATCCTGTACTTTCGGACACTTTCTGAATAGCGGTATTGATCTTACGCATGGTTGTATAGTCCCAAGCCTTATAGGCCGTATTATTGACTGTAACCGCATTCAAAGGAAAGTTAATCCCTGCAAGCTGTTGCGAATTATTGTCTGCGCCACTGCTCCAGTTTCCAAATAAGGTATATAAATTAGCCAGATAAGCATTGACAAGATTGGGATCATTCCACACCTTGTCTTCATTTACCGAGTTGAGATCCTCAATATCCAATACATTCTTGCAAGAAGCCGTTGTCAGCAACAAGGCAACTAGCGGATAAAATATCTTTTTCATCATTAAAATCAATTAAAATTTAACATCAAGACCCAATGTGAACGTTTTCATCACCGGATATGAATCGTACATTTTTTGCTCCGGATCATGGAATTCCTTCATCGGTGAAAAAACAAACAGGTTGGTACCATTTAAGAATATGTTGACACCCTTCATTTTGATTTTTTCCATCATTGCCTGTGGCAGTGTATAGGAAATATTTAAATCTCGTAATCGCATATAAGCTCCATTTCGGATCCAGAATGTTGAAGAGGTGGCACCGGATTCCTGCCAATTATAGCCTACAGGCCGAGGGTATTTAGCTTCTGTATTCTCAGGGGTCCAGACATCCGAAGTCCAGATAGGATAATAAGGTCTAAACGTATCCCCATGTTGCCGCATTCCTGCACCTTCCTGATTGCTGATCACACGATCATAAGCCAATACGCCTTGAAATAAAGCAGAGATATAGAAACCTTTCCAACTGGCATTAAATCCAAATCCATAATTAATGCGAGGTGTATTATTCTCCGAAAGTAACTGCATATCATTGTCATCAATAATGCCATCTGGCTGGTCAGAATAATTTTGTCCACGGATATCTTTATACAGAATCATACCCGGATAAGGGTCACGTCCATAAGTCTTAAAGCCCTTTCCCTTCAGCGCATCAGCTTCGGCCTGCGTACGGACCAGTCCCGAAGCTTCCAGACCAATAATGCGATTTTCAGGTCGCCCTACCTTGGATCGAAAATTTTCCCGTCCTCCTGCTGCGTAGGAAGGTTCCTCGTCAAAAATATCCCATCGGTCTTTTGCATATCCCATATTCGCATTCAAACCGTAAGAAACTTCACCAACCCTGTCATTCCAGTTGAGCGAGAGTTCTCCTCCTCTAAAGCTTCGCGCCGCATAATTTTCCGGTGCCAACCCTCTCCCATAATTATCAGGAACCTTAATCCCCCGCGTTCCGAGAATATCGCTCTCCTTCCGGATAAATCCATCTAAACTACCCGTCAATTTATTGTGAGCAAAACCAAAGTCTACCCCTACGTTGTAACTCTTTGATTTTGTCCAAGTAAGATTCATAGTTGGGTTGTCAAGGTACGTTACCCCAGTGTAATAGCTATCGCCAAAAATATATCCCGGTACCGGTGTTCTGCTTCCTGTTCGTGAAGTGATGATCGAGCTATATTTCTCCATATACGAATAGGGTAATATCGAATAGCCTTCCACATCCACAAAGTTGCCCGAACTTCCATACGATGCTCGTAGTTTCAGATCACTGACTGTATTCTTGATGGATGAAAAGAAGTTCTCATCTGACATGCGCCAGCCAAGAGACATAGACGGGAAAAATCCCCAACGCTTATCATTTGGGAATAAAGGCGAGCCGTCGTAACGGAAAGAAAACTCGGCTATATACTTATCCGCATAGTTATAGTTCGCTCGACCGATTACTCCGCGTCGTGCGTCCATTAATTCAAAAGCATCCGTCGATCGCATGCTCCTGTCTGTCGGATAGATATACATCTGATCCAATGGAATAATTGGATTTTCTGCCCGCGACGTAATATTGGTATTCCCCGATTTAAACTGCTCATAGACAATCAGACCATCCACCGTATGTTTGCCAAACTTGCGGTTGTAGTTTAGGAACCAGTCCACCTGGTATTGCCATTTGCGCTGTGGATTATAGTCCATAAAAGGTTGGGCCTGGCTAAAAGTGAATACATTTGTCCTATCCTCTGACGGTGGAGCCGGTATGAAACGGTTGCCATTAGGATTCAGCGAAGTAAATGTATAGTTCTTTTGAAAACTCATATAGCGTTTACGCATATAATCTTCCGCTACGTAACTTCCCACCAATTTTGTTGACAACCCCTCTAGCAGTTTATCCAACTTTAAATTAAGGGTCATGATTGGATTTACCTGGCGTACTTTGCGATCGATATATCGGTCACCGATGACCTGGTCGATCACATTCCAGGCCTGCCAGCTTCCCATTGGCGTTTGAACCGGATAAGCCGTTGGAGTATTGCTCGGCGTCCCATCTGCGGTCAGATAAAATGGATACATCTTGGGCCAGTTGAAAGTAACGCGGTAGAAATCCGAAACATCAAAATCATCATCACTCGCGGATGTACTAAATGGCCAGAAAAACCTATTGGAATTCGTCTGGTTGGCCGAGATGTTAAAATCTAGGCTAAATGCTTCACTAATTTTCGCTGAAATATTGCTCCGGAGATTAAATTTTTCGTGATCCAGCGATTTATAAGATCCATTTTCTTTCCGATAGCTCAATAAGGCATAGTAGGTAATCTTGTCGCCACCACCGTTAACAGCAATAGACTGCCTATGGCTGAAAGGATTTCGCCAAATAACATCATTGGTATTATAATTTTTGTCTTTAAAATAGTCAAATTCGCGCTGTCCATTTGGAGCCACCCATAGGGTATTCTTGCTCCCCTGTTCCCAACGGAATTGGGAAACTCGATTCTGATAGATTAGTTCATCAGTAGCGGTAGTCAGATTGGCCAGTAAAGTCTGTGTAGGTGCACTGAAGGAATAATTACTTTGCACATTGAATACCGGAGCCTGGGCAGTCCCTTTTTTTGTCGTCACCAGTACAACGCCATTACCTGCTCTTGTACCATATACAGCGGCAGTTCCGGCATCTTTCAAGAAACTCATCTGATCTACTTCATTCGCTTCTAGTGCATCAAAAGCCGCTTTGTCGCGCACCACACCATCAATCACATACAGCGGTTCGACAGCAGCGCCACGGATACGTAAGGAAGAGGAAGCTCCGGCCATCCCTGAGGTATTCGTCACATTCAC
>Ga0256907_1000087_pt1 | contig 29100 bp, 23 predicted proteins | sample MC6MC0745MT_FD_186329 | JGI IMG/M metagenome (GOLD analysis project Ga0256907, IMG submission 186329) | Metatranscriptome of enriched soil aggregate microbial communities from Iowa State University, Ames, United States - MC6-MC0745-MT... | ecosystem: Environmental > Terrestrial > Soil >... | reverse complement strand
TTCAATTTCAAGTTTTCTGTTAGAATTAGTATCTTTTTTGTTTTGGACTAAGTTATATTTAGTGGAATACTTGTACATCAAATAGTAAAACAATTCCAAAAGGGTACTTTTACCGCTTCCGTTTTGCCCAACAATTGCTGAGATATTTATATTTTGAGCAAATAAGTTTTTAGGAACTTCTTCTGTTCTCTTAATAGCACAAATTGTTTTATAATTTAAAGGTGAATATTTTTCAGTACTATCGAAAGTTAAATTTGTTTTCTGGTATTCAATAAATGACAGTAATTGCTGACTTTTTTCAGTTTTTTTAAAGTAAAAATCATACTCGTTATAGAACTGATAAATACAGTTTGGTACTAATCCTTTTATTATGCTTCTATCACATCCTTCCAAAGGACGTATTGCAATCAATTTAAAATTCATATTTAATCTTTGTTCATTTTATTTTTAATTTCTGTACTTGACAAACTAATTTAAATTTGCTGGATGATTAACGGCTGAATTACTTTGTACTCCCATCATCATTTCATAATGTCCAATATTATTGGTATGAATAAAAATATCCTTAAAAACTTTTAAATATGTTTCTATAGATTGATCTGGAAGTTCAACAAATAGATCATCAGGTAACGTATGAGAACCTTCATTAATCCAGCTAAGTAATGATCTGAAGACTTCTTTTTCTTGGGGATTTTCAAATTTTGAAAGTAAAGTATCATCTCTATTACTTCCAAGAATGCTGAAATAATTTTCGATAACTCTTCTCATAGCATTTTGAACTGTTATTCCGGAATTATTATTATACTCTTTAATTTCATTCCACAGCAATTCATATGAAGATGAAATCGGATTCTTGTCGTTATAAGAAAAAATTTTGCTGACTGAATTTATCTTTCTTAAAATATAGTAGTTATTTTTTTCCCCTTTGCCCCTATTTAAACCTTCGAAAGAAGCTTCTTTATGAAAGTAAATATTATGCGTTAGTAAAATAACTTGTTTTATATTACCTTTATTTGATCGTATATTTTTTAAAATCTCCTTAATCAATGTGCTTACAATAAATAACACATTGCTATCTAAACTTGAAATAGGATCGTCGATAACAAGAATGCGTTCATCATTAACAGCATTTTCATCATGTCCACCTTTAGTTAATTGAAGATAATAGAGGAAAGTGATAAAAGTAACTTCCCCTTCACTAAGAGTATGTTCAGCAATTTCACCATTTTCCCGTTCAATTTGATAAAAGCCAGATTCAGCTGACGGCACAATTTTAAAATTTGTAAAACCATATGATAGCAATAATCTATTTATCTCATCAATCGTAGGTTGTATACTAGTTACATTTTTACTTAATTCTTTAATTTCTAGATCTAATGCTTTATGTTCTGATAATTTTTTTTCTAATTGAGTTTGCAAGGTCGTTATACCAGATTCTAATCCACTTTTGCTTGCGTTAAATTGTTCAATATCTCTTTTAAATTCTTCAGTAATAAATTTCCAAACAGAATTAATCAAATTTCTTTTCTCGTTAGTAAAGTTGGCAACAATTTCATTGTGCTCTTTTATTTTACGGTTAGCAGTTGAAATTACTTCTGTAATTAGATCGGATTGTTCCTTCAAACGAACTATCTCAATTGTTCTACTTGGCTCCTTTATTTTAGTATTTAAAAGTTCATTATTACCGCTTATCTGACTTACTAATGTTTTAAAATAAGCAGAAAATTTATCTAAATCTAACTTTGTTTCTTTAAAGACCTTTTCGTTTGCTTCAATTGTATAGAGTTCATTAATTAAATTTTGGGTTAATTGGTTATATTCTTGCTTTAAACTTTTAAGAGTATTTATATCTCTTAAATAAGTTTCATCAAAAAAACTTTCTAACTTACTTTTAAAATCTTCATTTATAGTTTGTTGTTGGCAAAATGGGCAAGTACTATCGTTTTCTTGAATATAATTCCTTCCTTGATTTACCCAATCATTAATATTCAGTTTTTGAATTAATTTTGCTAAATCGATATCAGCATGACCTACAATTATTTTTGTCCAAATTATATCATTTTCTATTTCAATAATTCGATCATAATTGATAGTATTTATTAGTGAAATATTCTGTGGAACATCACCAAAAATTGTCTTAGTTTTATCTCGTATCAATTCAATTCTTTCCAAAGATGCACTGTTATTCAAAGATTCTACTAACAATCTGGATTTGAATGATTCTGCAGATTTCATTGATCCTACAAAAGCTTCCTTGAACTCTTTATCGTATTTTTTAAAAATTTTTTTCCAACAATTTTCTGTAAATTCTTTTTCTAGAACTTCCAGCTTGAGAATTTGAGCCTTTTGTGTATCACGTTTCTTTCCGCCTTCTATTTTTAAGTTTTTTAGCTCCTCTGCTTTATCATCAATAACTTTAATCTCATCAGTAGTGGCTTGGCCAAGAGTAAAAACACCATTTAATTTTCCTTTTCCAAAATTCAGCTCTCTAAATTCTTTATTGTAAACTAAAGTTTTAAGAGGAGTTTCATTATTCCATGCTATAGAACAGCTAATATATTTTTCTTCGGCATGATTCAAAAGATAGTTTGACAAAGTTGTCTTTCCACATCCATTTGTACCATATATAAAATTTATTTTTTTCAGATTGTCAATAACAACTCCAACTGTTGAGTCGTAAGTAGCTATATTTTTAATAGTAATTGATTTTATCATAATTTACGTTTTTTAAGTGAATTTTTGTAATGGTGATTTTCTATTTCAAAACCGCTGCTATATGCCAAACTAAACGTTCTCTAGTTCCAATATCTAACGCACGCTGACCGCTTAACATACTAGTAAAAAAGATTGCTATACCCTTTAATTCGTTCGGTTGTTGAATGATATATGTACCTTTAGTTTTATCAAATTCAAATTTAATCCAGTCACCCAACCATACACCAGTTTTGATTCCTTTAGAATCTGTTTTAGCATTCATGCCTAAAAAAGTTCTTATTAAAGCGTTACTTGCAACAATAATTTTAGGTTGAGTTTTAACTAATCTCTCTTTTAAAACTTCAAGCTGTTGAAAAAGAAAATTTCGTCCTTCTTCATTACTCTTAAATATTTTTTTAATGTTTGATTGGTTAGTTTCACGGAAGACAAATAGATCATAATGTGTCCATTTTATTTCAATATTGTATTCATTTCTAAGGCTTTCTTCAACATTAAAAAAAGGTTTAAAATACTCTTTGCCTATTGTCCTCTCCCTTGTCCACTCATAGCTTTCTTCTTTTTGGGTAGAAATAAAAGATGGATTCATTCCAAGAAAAAGCACATCTGCTTCACTTTCATCTTCATCATATTGAAAAGCAATTCCCCGGTTTAAAATCGCCTTAATTTCGTCATTTAAGTGAGGTTGTACATTCGTTACAATATTTTGATATTGTTTTCTTAAATCTTCTAAATTTTTATACATAGTGTTTTTTATTATTATTAAAAATGTTGGTGCTTTAACTAATACCTCGGGCAATTTTTAATAGCATGTCTGCTTAGGACAATATCGTATTGTTCTCAAGTTAGAAAGTTTTTGACAATTGGACGTTCGAATGTATCACGACATTGAAAGTAAGACCTCCGTAATCTGGAAAGATATTTTTTTTGTAGTATTCATAAGTTTGTGTTTTTTAATATTTAATTTACGTAAGATTCATGTTAATTATCTTAAGTATATTTCGCTAATATAATAAATGTTAAAATGTAAAGAAAAAAAAAGAAAATGAAATTATGATGAGGAAAGGCACATTTTGTAGAAATTTAATTTACAAGATTACTAGTTCGCTCCTTATGTGATTATGAGACCTCAACAACTCTGGTTTTACAAATAGAGCTAATTAACATAATCTTGCGAGAGTTTAAGCAAGCTGAAAAGTTAATTGACGAATTTTAATTACAGCTAGAGTATAACATCAAGTAAAGTTCGAAATCTGGATGGATGATTAAAATAGCTCAACATAAACGAGAACAATTAAATATTGCTCTCGTTTTTTTTATAAATTTTAGTTCTGCTTTAAATTTTGCTTATTAAATTAAGCCGTTTAATATCTACGATTTAATAAATATAAAGTTCCTATAGTTGAATAATAAAGGCTAATAAAACATTAATCACTCTTATTCTTCAGCAGATAACCATCAATTACCAAGTTAAAAATATTATCTTCAAGCACAACTTGCTTAAATATCTCTAGTTTAGTTTCTGCGTCAATTTCATATCCGTTAAGTGACTCTGTTTGTAGAATGTAATGATTCCATGAAAATAGATCAATAATATTCTGATTGTCAAAAAGTAACTTCGCAAGCTCCAATTCATCCTCGGAGGCATTAATCAACTTATTCCATTTATTAAACCCTGCCAAGTCAGCGATAACATGCTGTGCATTCATTAAACTGAATTTTTCTTCATTCAGTTTATAGTCCAAAACAATTTGATCTATATCGAAATACTTTGGTGAGTATTCATAAAGAAAGTCATTAATTACATTGTCAAAAACAGGAGTTTTTGTTTTAAAATCTCTGTGTAGATTTTTAGCTTGAAGCTTAAAATAGTCAATAGTATTCATAATATAATCCTTTAATTAAAGATTATTACCCTAAGATTTTGCGTTCGTATACTTTGATCGGATAATAAGCTTTGAGGTTATATTATCTAGTTATTGGTTGATGAAATCTTTGCACGAACGAGCAGGCATACCAAAACACCTGAAGCAAATATAACGTATAATTTAATATTATTCACAAAAAAATGAAGTTCTAGTATTTATTAAGTAATTCTAATGTTGCCTACCTTATCAAACTTCAGATTAAACAGATCTAAGTACAGTTAAATCATAATATAATGATTTCAACGCACTCCTCAATCGAAGAATAAATAAAACACAACATATATTTTGATAAATCTTTATCTTATCTTTCAATATATTTTAACCTATCATTTTACTTATGAGAAACGCTTACAGTGGATATACCTATCAACAGCAGATTACCAGATTGTTGATTATGAAGATGGATACCGAACGTGTGATTTCAAGTATAGAGATTGAAGCTAAAACAAATGATAATTTCGATGACTTAATTTTATCTGTCAAGTCTGAAAAATATCATTTCCAGCTAAAAGATTTTGCAGAGCCAACTTTAAATAGCATTGAAGTGACTGATGAGTATTGTAAAATAAATGGTAAATCACATAAGTTATCTTTAGAAACCAACGTACTTTTTTTTAAAGAGATTCCCATTGATCCCAATTCTACAATTTTAGGTTTTCCCTCACAAATAATTAATGGAATATATATCGTGTCTCTAACAAGATCTGAATCGGATCAAATCATATCGGACCTGTACAATAAAAATGATGGGAGACTCATAGAAATTGATCACTTTTTTAATTCAATTTTAGATAAGCGGATCTGGAATATCAAGCGAGAAGATCTTCCTTCTGTAAAAACCTATAATACAAAACTACTTGAAGAAACAGTAGATGTAGGGTGTTCTATATTAGAACATAATGATCTCCTGTTAATAGAAGGTAAACCCGGAATAGGAAAAAGCCATCTTGCAGTTTTATTAGAGAAGAAGTTTGAAGATGTCTTACTGTATCGATTTTGGGTTCGTAATCAAGATCCTGAATATCGCGAACGCTTAATATTTGAAAATTTTATAAATGATATTACACGAAAAATTTTTGGTGACTATATTTCAAGACCTTTCTCAGAAATCTTTAAAAAATTAAGCATTGATTACTATATCATAATTATTGATGGGCTGGATCATGTTGAAAATTATGCTCCTGATGAAATGCAGTATTTTATTGATGGAATTGAACAGATAAAAAGATTTTGTAAGGTTGTTGTCCTATCACGTCCATTGGCTACAGAAATACCTTGGAAGAAGCAGACAATGGCAAATTGGAATGCTTCGCAGACAGGTAAAGTGCTTGATGAACTGTATCATATACAAGATTATAATCAAAGACAACAGATATTTGGTATTTCGCAGGGATATCCCATATTAGTGCGCTATCTAGCAGAACATTTTAAACTATATGGAGAGGTACCTAAATTAAATCAACTGAAAAATATTGAGGATTACTATGAACAGATTCTCAAAAATGAGAAAGGTAAACAATCACTTACACTCTTTTTATGTTCAAATAGTTACTTTATGAACTCCGAGATTAGCCTATTTTTAGGTGATGCCGCATGTTATGTAGAAGAATATGTAAATGAACGCCCCTATCTTTTTGAAAAAAGGTTAAACCGTATCTCTCTGTTTCACGATAGTTTTAATACTTATTTACGTAAGATAAGTAATGATAATTCAAAATTGAATAATAAAGTAAAAGATCTGGTCTTTAATTCAATAATGAAGTATGAAAAAAGGTTTCTTTCGAGGTTTTCGCTTTTCAATTTAGAAAAATCACAAAAGCAAGAAATAGTTAAAGAATTTACTAATCTTAGCGCATTCAAATTATTATTAAAAGATTGCATTGACTACGAATCTGTACAAGCGTTCTACACTGAACTAAAAGCACTTGTTCCGGAAATGGATTTTCAAGAATTAGAAGTAATCCAATACTATGATCTTGCTCTAATCGAAAATATGATTAACAGGGATCATCTCTCTGCATTAAATAGCTTTTACTATACTTATGTACGCACTCTACTAATGAATGGATATACGGAAGAACATATTACAAGTTTTGGGTATCTTTTTGCGATGCTGTATTATGTTAAAGAGAGCAATGCCATTCTACTTCTCAATAGAACAAATGAAGATATGTACTTAACAGATCATTTTGTAAATGTATTGAATAATGATCTGTATGTAGAGGAAAATTTTATAAAAAAACATAAAAAATCAATTAATTCAGAACAGATAAAAAGGCTTCTTTCTGATAAAATGAACATACGTGAGCACTTAACACTTATAATTGAAAATAAATTTATACATCAGAATTCCATTCCAAAGTATGCAAAATTATTAGAATCAATTACAAAATACGCAAATGGAGATGAACAGGGGGGAATTCTAGAATTAAAATCATTTCTTTATAACTTTAACTTACCGGACTATTATCCCTCTTGGATTCTTAAAGAAGTAAAGAACAATCTTACCTCATATGGTTTTTCATTTTCAAATGAAGGAAATGAATATCAGAATCTTTCACTTGAGGATTTAATAGTAAAGTACAAAAAAACAGGGAGTTTCGATCTAAGAGATAAAATTCATAATTACTTACGTCTTGCACTTTATGAAGATCGTCTTAGCGATATATCAAGCATTTCTTTATTTTGGCCAAAATATTATCAGAGGCGTGACTACTCGTTGTTCTCTATTCCGCAGGCACTATATACATTGGAGACCAAATCGCTTATTTCTAAATTTACAAGTGTAGAAACTATAAGTTTAATGCAGCAAATTTCTGAAAAAGAACACCGAACTTTATTACTTGATTATATACAGTACTATCAACCTTATGATATTATATCATTTATAGAGAATAATTTTGATTTAGAGGACTTAATGATAGAGTGGTTTTATTTGCCAACCGAGTATCTTGACATAATCTCGACAAAAACCTATCAACATGCTGTGCTAAAAATTCTTAGGTATCATCGTTCACATCCTAAGTTAAAACTAGCTGATGTTGAAAATCTTATTAATTCTATTTGGTTAGATGACTTTCAAAATGTACTATTTCATACCGGCTACAGAATCGTTGTTCCAAAAGGTCATAGACTATTCGACTTACTTATCAATAGTTTAATAGAAATAGAGGATGAAGAGGATGCTTCAGACATAGTAGAAAAAACCCATGACACGTGGAATTTTGGAATTATGGACGATGAAAATCTCCAATACGTAAAGAAAAAAAACATTTCACCTATGGAGTTAGCAAAGTTTTTAGACTATCATGGATCTTCTTTCCCTAATTCTAAAGCTTTTGATCTTTATTCTCGTTCAGAAATTGCTCCCAATTTCCAAGAAATTTTACATAACGGCATTACTACCAGAACAGCAAGTGGCAATTATGCCTCATTTCTGTATTTCTGGCCTGGTACTGTGTTAAAGATGATTTCTGACTATTTGGATAATAAAGAATTTGAAAAAGCGGCTGAAAGTTTCGAGTCTTTTATGAAACTATCTCTTTTCGATTTCAAACTTGAACAAAAGCTATAATAAATTGTTAATTAATAAATAAACCGAATGCTTCTAAAAAGAGAACTGATCTACATAGACAACAACACTTCGACTTCTCTCAGTGACCGTAATACTGACCGCGTTGCCAAATACTACGAGCAAGGCGATTAATTGATTGTTGTTTTTAAAGGCAGTTTTAAAGAGTTTGCTTACAGCAAAAACAGGGCACAAATAATTAAAACCGGAGTAAGTGCCAAAAATGCCTTTGATGTATTTAACTATTTAATATAGCTTCACTATTTAAACATATTTTCATGAAAGGTTAATAAAGGGATTCGTTTATGGTAAGATAATTTTTCTGCGATACTGCCTTCAAAAACACGTTGAAAAAGCGATTTGTTTCTGGTAATACAGCTTAGCATATCTATAGAATACTGGTCGATAGAATTAAATACTGCTTTTACTATATCGTCCTGATTTTTTTCGATAAAATAAACAGGGTCTTGTTTAAACTGCTGTTTCCAACTTGCAACTTCTTCTTGCGTTTTAGACTCTTTACCCTTATTCACGTGAATACAGTAAATATCAGCATTAAACGATTTAATATAAGGAATCATTTTTCGCAAAACCAAAGCATCTTCATTATCATAAACAGTTGTGAACCCAATAGCATCAATTTCTTGAAATTTACACAAGTACGGGATACTCAGCACCGGGATATCTACATTGTTTATAACACCGACTGTGGTAGAGCCCAGTATTTTATTTTCGAAGCCGGAATTGCCCGTAGTCCCCATTACGATTAAGCTGATACTTTCTTTTGAAACAATATCCAAAATGCTTTGCACCAGTTCTCCTTCTTCGATAAAAAACTTTAAAGATACCTGACCTAAATCATTTTCTATAGCAAGCTGGCGCATTTTATTTATTTGATCTTTAAACAAATCTGATGCAGCCAAGGAATTTACTGCACCTATATCTTTAGAAATGTTAGCTGCATTACTTTTTGAACTACTTTTTGATGAATAAGAATGTAAAACAGATAGTTCTCCGTTATAATTTTTACAAATTTGCATTGCGTAGATAAAAGCATTGTCTGCTGTTGCAGAAAAGTCGGTAGGGAACAGTATTTTTATCATTTAACTTGTATTTAAATAGTTAATTAAAGTTACCAAATTTAATGATACATAGTGCATTAAGGATTAATTAATATTTGGGAGATTTCATTTTCGCTACACTTCACTGAAAACATTGTTTTAAAAAAAATGTAACAAATAAAAAAAATGTGATTATATTCGTCAATAATTGAGTTACCTGCTATTTATCAGACCCAACTATTATGACAAATCTACAAGACAAAGTTTGGTATGCTTGCTATGGCTCAAACATTTTAGAAGAACGTTTTCTATGTTACATCAAGGGTGGACAACCTAAAGGAGCAAAGACAACTTATGATGGTTGTAGCGACAAGACATTGCCAGCGGACAATGAAGACTTTTATATTTGTTCTGAACTTTATTTTGCAAGAGAATCGGGTAATTGGAACAATGGGGGCATTGCATTTATTAGAACTTCATTTGAACCACAAGCATCGACAATTGGGAGGATATATTTAGTTACAAAAGGACAGCTAATTGACATCGCCAGACAAGAAACAAGTACAAAAACTGAATTGACGATAGACTTTGACAGAGCAATTCATGACGGTTTTTTTATATTTAAGCGACCATCATGGTACGGCAACCTACTATACTTAGGACAAAAAGACGACTATCCAATTTTCACTCTGACAAACGAAAATGATTTGCAATCGTTGACAAAACCAAGCAAGGACTACATCAAAACTATTAGTGAAGGAATAAAAGAAGCTCATAATTTTGACGGCAAAACAATTTTGGAATATTTAATAAGCAAAGGTGGTGTCAATGGAAACTATGATAACCAAGAATTATTAGACATTATCAACGAGTAATGAGATAAACCAGCGGGTAACATTGCATTGACATTATGGCGGCTGACGAATATAGGCTCAACATCTTTGCTACTATTTAGCTTTTGTAATATATTCGGCTGACCGAATACTATTTCCGCCACAACGCCAATGCTTCAACGTTAGCTGTAACCCGTTTCGAACTAACGACATAAAAAAACAAACATAAATTTGAACCCAAAACTAAAAAGTTATCTTGCCATTTTTATTTTCCTGATTGCCGGAATGTTAATTATGGGGATTGCTCAACTTTTTAAAACACCATATTGGTTCGATTCGGCTTTTATTGTTTTGACATTGTTCGTTATTGTAAATATTGTAACTGCAAAAATTCTCAACCTTAAAACTGAAATCAAAACTTTCTGGGGATTTAATAAAATCTACTTTTTACCTATCGGAATTTTGGCAGGCGGATTAATCGCAGTTAGCCCAGCTTTGGCAGGATTTTTAACAGGAGCGATCAAATTCAGCGAACTCAAATTAGATACGACTTTTACATTTACTTCTATTGCATTAACTTTAGCAATTGTGGCTTGGGAAGAACTTTGGTTTCGTGGAATTTTTCTCAATTATTGTAACAGAAACTTATCGGCAGTCAACATTTCTATAACTTTTGGTTTACTGTTTATGTTGGTTCATTTACTAAATCCTGAAATAAATATGCTAAAAACTGGTCCGACTTTGTTTTTTGCAGGAGCTTTTTTAACGATTGTATATTTCTATTTCAAAACAATTTGGCTTCCAATCGGACTTCACTTCGGAAATAACTATCTAACGATTCAAAGCAGTCTTGATAAACATTGGCTTTTCGGAAACGAAGGTTATTTTGGAGCAGTTATTCTCGCAATTCTTTTTTTAATATTGATCAAACTTACGAATGAAACACATAAAACTACTAGAAACTATTCTTTACGTGAATGACCAACAAGCAAGTGCGGAGTTCTACTCCAAACTATTCCGACAAAATCCTGACTTGAATATTCCGGGAATGACAGAATTTAAACTTGCCGAAAATTGCAAATTGGGACTAATGCCCAACAAAGGAATTGCAAAAATACTATCGGACAAAACGCCACATCCCGACCAAGGAAACGGAATACCAAGATGTGAGCTTTACTTTTACGTTGACAACATCGAACTCGAATTTGAAAATGCAACGAAAATTGGAGCGAAACTAATAAGTGAAATTAAAAATCAGGATTGGGGCGACGAAATTTGCTATTTTGCAGACATTGACGGACACATCATTGCATTTGCAAAAAAATTGAATAACAAATGAACTGTGTAAAAACGCTAATTTATTAGCCCTTTTAATAATAAAATTATCCTGGCACATTGTTGTACTGTTTTATAATACCCAAAATACAATTTTAAGCAGCTTGTTGCATACCACAATTACGGCTGCTTATTTGTTCTTTCCCCACTCTACTAATCTGTCACTAACTATATTTATGCCTGCTGATTAATAATTGATCAAAATAATATTATCAAACTTTGCCTATATTTGACCAATTAAAATCAACCCGTGCAAACTACCATGCTTCGATGAACTCAGCAACCACCGCCCTCCTACTCGTTCAAATGGGGAAAAGGGAATGGGGAATGGGGAAAAGGGAATAAAAAAAGTTATTATATTCGTTGATGATTAAGTTATGTCTCATACTATGATGACCTTAAACACACTATTAATTATTAAAGCAGTTTGATATCATTTATTGACTTCAATAAAAAAAAACTCTGAATAAATGGAAGGAATTAAATTTACAGAAGCAATCATAATTGACGACAATGCTGAAACTGTCTTTGATTTCACACAAGACTATAGTAAAAGACTTAAATGGGACACATTTTTAAAAAGAGCTGACCTGATCGATGGGGCATCAAGTGCAGACAAAGAAGTAAGGGCATACTGTGTTGCTAAAAATGGTATTGGTATGGTTACAGAATATGTCACATTTAACAGACCAAAAGTGACAGCAATCAAAATGATAAAAGGTCCCTATATGTTTAAATCATTTTTAGGTTCTTGGACATTTAAAGAGTTAATTGACGATAAAACCGAGGTGTGTTTTTTATATTCTTTTTCGCTTAGATTTCCATTTAACCTATTGACAAAGTTTGTAAAAAACAATTTGCAGACAAATGTGAAACAGCGACTTATCGACCTCAAAAAAAATATCGAAAATGAAAGCAGTAAGGTATAACATGATCTTTTAAAAAACTTTTAAGTGCTTTTTTGTCTGTTAATCGATGTAATCGCTATTATAAAACTTTATCTATATTTGACCAATTAAATTCCACTCGTGCAAACATACTTCGATAGACTCAGCAACCATGCTTCGATAGCTCTGCAGGCTCACTAACCGTAAACTCACTAACCGTAAACTCACTAACCGCAGGCTCACTGACCAGAAAATGGGTAAAAGTTATTATATTCGTAACTTAAAAGTTAACAGTAATTCTATAAAGTAGTAATTGTCAAATGAAATATATTTTTAAAGTCATATTTATTTTATTGTTATGTGGCTGTAAACAGTACCAACAATCAAAAGAAAATGAAGTTTTCTCTGCTGGACCAAATGAAAGTGGTTTCGGAGCAACTTTTTTCACTTTATATAATGACAATTCGTATAAATTTTGTGACGGTGATTTTATGAATCCAAATTGTTATTCTGGAGAATACGAAATTAATGGAGATACATTAACTTTAAAAAATCTAAAATTGAATGACCATGTAAATAATAATAGATTTATTATTTATCGAATGAGTGAACAGGATAGCACTTATTGGAAAAATAAATATCCCAAATCCAATGATTGGAAGTATTCAAGAGAAAGTGATTCATTGAGAGGATTTCAAGGCGATGTTTATGAACTTGACAAAAATAATGTTCCAAAAACAAACGTTAATTATTACTATGTAATTAGACTTGATAAATTAAACTAAGTAATTTGATATGAAAGAGTTTCTATATGATTTTATCAAAAAATTTTGGTGGTTCATTGCAGCAGTAATAGTACTTCCGTTTCTATTTAAAATACCTGCTTTTATATCTTGGATGGACTTTAGTAATTCAGAAAGCTCAGCAAATGCAATGAATGGTTTTACAACACCTATAATAGGTTTTACTTCCGTTATATTACTTTACAAAGCTTTTTCTAAGCAACAAGAAACTATTGATTTACAGCAAAAGACAATAGAGTTACAGGAAAAAACTAATGAAATACAGCACAACGCTAACTTATTTCAAGAAACAATAAATAAAAATCTTAAAATTGAAAATAAATTGAATTTTTTATTGTCTGAATTTAATAGATTAGAAACAAAAATTTTTGAAGTATCTAAAATTTATAAAAATTTCAATGATTACGCCTTAGGTTTAAATTACAATGAAAGTGATTTTATTTATAACCTGAATAAAATAAATTATAGTATCCTAACTTTTAATAATTTAATTAATATTTCTGAAATTAATAAGATAGAAGAAAGATACGCAAGCAATAATAAAATTGATTATTATGACGAAATTATTTTAAACAACTTGAATAGTTTGTATTCAATAGTTTTAAATGATACATTAAAAAAAATAGGATCTTTTTTAGCTATTATGGTAAGAAGTAATATAACAGAAGAAAGTATACACACTATAGAATTTACTGCAGAATATAAAAAATTAGAAACCAGTATGGGTTTAATTAAAGATATATTAAATCGAAGATATCCTAATTTTAATAACAACTAAAATGTGCAAATGCACATTTTTTTATGCCTTAACCCAAATACATTTGCAATCTAATCAAAATATTTGTTTGCAACTCCTTTTGATTTGCAAGGTAACAACAAGATCCGTTGTGGATATTAGTAATCATGTGAAGTTGAAAACACCTTTTATTTGCTAAGTAATTACAATATTTCGTAAATTAAGTGATGGTATTATTGTGTTCTGGAGCATGCTTACTTTTATGATAACAACCTAAAAGTAATATCTCATAGCAGAAAATGTTAATAATTTTAGGTTATTCTTTTAAATATATTTCCTTTCTTAAAATGCAACAAAGCGGAAAAATTAATATATTCGTCAGTATTTGAGTTAAGCTATAACAATAAGTTTCGCTAAAAAAGAACAAAAAATATGAAGGTAAATAAACGTATAAAAAATGTTTACAAATATTATACAATTAATCAAAATCTATATAATTCAATAATAAATAACGAACTGTTCTTTTCTAACCCAAGAAATTTTAATGATCCTTTTGACTCAAACCCTAGATTCAAATTGTCAAATGTAGAACAGGACCTACGAAATTTTTTTGTTTACATTCAAAAAGAAATTAATAAGCAAACGCAGGAAATTACTTCTATTGCCAATTTTAAAAAAAGACAAGAAAGCTTCAAATTTCTTATAGATACTTTTTTGAAAATAGCTGATGTTTCAGGGGAATTATATTCACTTGACAGAGAAAATTATGACGATAAATTAATTGAGATTTTTACATTTTACAATAACATAGAATACTTTAAAAAATTTGTAAAACAAAATAATGTTGAACTTCAAAAGAAAATGTTTGATGACTATATTTTTATAGCAATTGACGTTAAAAAATATGGAATTTGGTCTGGTTCTTTGACTGCTACATGTCCTGTAATGTGGGGACATTATGCCAATAATCATAGTGGTATTTGCTTAGAATTTGAACTATTTGACAGTAATGATAATTCATGCATAAATTATCTCGCCGAAAGTCCCTTTAAATCAATTATTGTAAATTATACAAACGAACCTCTTGATATATTCTCATTGTCAGGAAATCAATTACAAGAATTGACAGATGTTATAATAAATACCAAGTATGAAAAGTGGGATTATGAAAAAGAAGTTAGATTAATAAACTCCAAACAAGGTTTAGAAAAATTTAATTATAAGTCTATAAAAAGTATAATTTTTGGTTATCGAACAACCCCAAGAGAGAGATATGCTTTATGTAAACTACTCGGTAGCTTACGCTATAAACCAGATTTATTCATTGCAAAAGTTCAACCAGATAGTTATGAATTAAAGATTGTACAAATGACTTTAGAAGACATTGCTGGAAGTGGTGTTCACATTGAGGAATTAAATCTAAAAGAAATAGAAAAGCCCTTTTAACAAAGCCCCACATGAACTGCGTAGAGAACCAAATAAATTAGGCAGTTTTTACAATACAATTATCTTGCTGAAAAATGATGCCTTTTATCTCTGTTAATCGATCAAAATAATATCATCAAACTTTCTCTATATTTGACCAATTAAAACCAATCCGTGAACCCAAATACCGCCCTCCTACTCCTTTGCATCATTGTATTAATTATTGTTGTGATTCAGCATCAATCAACAAAGAAAAAATATGAACACCCCAACTATCTTCAGCATCTTGAAACAATAAAAGCGTTTATTAAAGAAGTAAACAGTTTGAACGATTATGTTACCTGGGTAGCGCGAGACGGTATTAAAACCAGATATGCATTGGCAGGGCGATACTTTAAAAACAAAAGCAACTACTACAAAAAAGAGCACCTAGTAAAGGAATTTAATGCTATTTATGGAGATTGGGATCAATACATAAAACAGTACAATCACAACTATGTTTCAGCCCAAAAAGAAAAACTGGAGGGGTATTTTAACGATATTGAGGGCAAGACATTGGATGATCAGCAACGGACGGCGATTATTACAGACGAATATTCGAACCTGATCATAGCCGGAGCGGGATCGGGCAAAACACTCACCATTCTGGGTAAAGTGCAGTATTTGATCGAACAGAAAAAGATCGATCCGAACGAGATACTATTACTGTCGTTCACCAAAAAAACCGTAGAGGAGCTGAACCACCGACTGCAAAAGATAAACCTTAATACCAGAGCAACCACCTTTCACAAGCTGGGATACGACCTTATTAAAGCGTATTATGAGACCGTACCCGTTGTTACCAATGAAAATACGCTGAGCGGTGTGGTTACAACGTATTTACAGGAAGATTTGTTTAACGATACCGATACCCTGCAAGCCTACATACAGTATGTTGCCTGCTATATGAACATTCCGGAAGATTACGACCACTACCGGTCACTGGGTGAAAAGACAGATACCGAAAAAGGCATTGACCTTGTGACGCTGAAAGAGAAATGCGAGCCTTTGAATATGGTTGCGAACGCCATACACGATACGCTGAAGGGCGAACGTGTGAAGAGTGTGGAGGAACTGATGATTGCCAACTACCTGTATTTGAACGGGATTGACTATGAGTATGAAAAAGCGTATCCGTATGGAACGGAAGTGTACCGCCCCGATTTTTACCTGACGGAATACAACCTTTATTTAGAGCATTTTGGTGTGGACGAGTATAACCGTGCCAAATGGCTGACCGCTTTTAACGAGGAAAAGTATGTTGCGGAAATGGAGCTGAAAAGGAAGACACATGAAACCTACAACACCCGTTTACTGGAAACGTATTCGTACTACAACCGGGACAATGTTTTACTGGAGAAGCTGGAAGAACTGCTGGAAGCGGAACAGGTGGTATTTAAGCCGAGGGACGTGCAGGAAATTTATACCAAAATATCTGAAAACGATGCGAACTTTGGCAAGGAACTGAACAGGCTAATTGAGAGCTTTATAAACCTTGCAAAATCGCGGCAGTTGAACCGTAGCGCGTTGGTACAGCTGTTTACGGATAATAAGGATTTTGAAAACGAGTTTATGTACGAACGGCAGGAACTGTTTTTGGGATTTGTGCTGCCGATATTGGAGAAATACGATGCTACCTTACGGGAGCGCAACGAGATTGATTTTAACGATATGATTAATAAGGCGACCGATGCCTTACGAACGCACCAACCACCGTACAACTACCGATATATAATTATTGACGAATATCAGGACATATCGTTTTCACGGTTTAACCTGATAAAGGAGCTTCGGGATTTATCGGGTGCCCGACTGGTATGTGTGGGAGACGACTGGCAGTCGATCTACCGATTTGCAGGAAGCGATATTTCGCTGTTCAGCAATTTTGAGAAGTATGTGGGGATATACGAACAGCTGCTGATAGAACAGACGTACAGGAACTCGCAATCGCTGATTGACGTGTCGGCTGCGTTTGTGCAGAAAAATCCGAGGCAGATAGCGAAGCGTCCGCAATCGCGCAAAGAAGATCTGGCAAACCCCGTGAAGTTTGTGCATTATGATGCAGATGCCGTGGTGGAAACGTTTATTAACCAACTGCAACAGATTGTGGGTACACATGGAAACAAGGCATCGATATTGGTTTTGGGACGGCACCGTTTTGACATTAACGATCTGATAAAGGTATCGGCAGGCGATAAGATTCGGTATATTGAGCGTACGGGTAGACTGGAGGTTGCGGGTTTTGAGGATGTTGACATACACTTTTCAACAGTACATAAATCGAAAGGTACGGAGGCTGACCATGTGATTGTTTTGAGCCTGAAGAATCATTTACTGGGGTTTCCGAACAAGATGACCGATGACCCTATTTTATCGCTTCTATTAAGTGATACGGAAGACTACCGCTTTGCAGAGGAACGCCGGTTATTCTATGTTGCGCTTACCCGTACCAGAAACGAGGTGGTACTGCTTATTCCGCAAGATGTGTCGCTGTTTGCAGGGGAATTGCTTAAGGATAACAACTATTTGCTTTCGGCAGGTAACGGGACTTACAAAACCACGAACTGCCCGTACTGTAAAACAGGCAGGCTGGTTGTTAGAAGGAATGGTGCTAACGGGAATCAGTTTCTGGGATGCTCGCACTACCCTATATGTGATCAGACGTTTAATAATATTGCTATTTTAGAAGACAGTATTTTATGCAGTGGCTGTATGAGCGGTTATATGGTTAAACGTTCGGGGAAATATGGTGCTTTTCTGGGGTGTACGAATTATCCGAAGTGTGGGAATATAGTGAAATTGGGATTGGGGAATTAGGGAATATTTTAACCGTTGAATCGTTTAACTGTTGAATTGTTTAACTGTTGAATTGTTGAAACTGTTAATTGTAATAGGCATATCTGGCTACGAGTTCTCCATTTCAGTAATAGATCTATTTCGGCTTACTATACTTTTTAGACAAAAAGTACCAAAAGTCTTTTTTTGCGGTCCAGCTTGTAAGCGGTCAAAATCTTGTTTGTTGCCTAACCCATCGGAACGATCGCTTACGCGACCCGATGTGTTTTAACGACAACTGCACCGTTTTGACACCCGCTTAAAGCTTAAATACCGCTATAGATTCGTGTGGAATGAGTTATTGTGTTTTTTGATTTTGAGGGAGAATTAGGGAATTGTTGAGTTATTGACTTTAATAGTAATAAATATAAATTGAGTAATTACCATTGAGACCAATCTATTTCTAATCTTTTAAGAAAAATATTTATTTTTCCGATTTTTAAATGTAGAGGCTTTTTATCTTCTGGACGATGACAATACGGATATCCTTCAAAATCACTCTTTAATGACACTCCATCAAATTCGGTATTTTAATAAACCACCAGATTTTCTTGTAGTTTCTAAATATCTAGACTAAATGAATTCCATATTTACAATCAAACTTTGTCATTTTTAATGTTGTCGTAAAAATAAAACAGACAAGTAAATGCCCGTCTGTTTTTGTTGCTTAAAATTTATAAAGCATTTTGTTATTCCGTAATTTAATTTATTTTTTACTGTATCACTAACACTGGAATATTACCCCAATTTAACTTAATCATGAATCAAATATGATTTAAGAATACTATCAGATTTTATTGTACTTTCTGAAAATAATTCCTCAGTAGTATCAATAGATATAACTTCATATCTGTAGGATTCGATTTTATCATTCGTATCAGATTCTATCATATCAGATAAAGATAAATTTTGAAAAAGAAATAATCTTCCATTATAAATATGGGGGATCGTCGTAGGTTCATCATATTTTAATTCACTTATTATTTTACTACTTCCATTTTTATTAATCAAATAAATTAAAAAACCATTAGTATTTCTAAATACAATTACATCAAAGTGAAATTTATTTTCGAATTTAATAAATCCTAAATATTCTGTATGATTATCTATTCGTGTTTTTTTTAATTTATCTTCTTCGATAATGCCTAATAAATCATTGAAAACAGTGTGCGAGATAGGATACTTATCAATATTGTTTAAATTAATTTTATAATTTGACTTTTTCATTAAAAATCTCACATTATAAACTTTTCCGTTTTCATATGATTTTTTTAAATTACTATGAAAACTATCTTCTTTATTGGTTATACAAGAAGTCGACAAAATTAGTAAGATTAATAAATTAAATAATTTCATGATCTGTAATTAATTGTTCTGAATCCAAATTTTGAAAAATTATTAAAAAACATTCCTTGTCCTCTTATAAAATCTCCATAACACCGATAGCATATCTTTCCCAGCGGAAAGAAATATCCTAACACAGTAATATACATTTATTTCGTAAATTTAAACAAACATAGCTAATTTCGTAACTTGTAAGTATTGAAGTTGATGGTTTTGTCTTTCATAAAGAAGGGAGTGTTCAAAACGAGAGGGATAAAATGAAGGATACAATCCTTAACAAATACCACTTCCCTATTCTGCGCTTTGGAACTAATGAAAGTAATGAGAAGGCGAAGTTGGTTGGGATGTTGGAGGGGTTATTGCGAGGTGATAAAATTGACAATTGATTAGATACTATTCTACGGAACTATTGTAATTAACAATACGTGTTGTAATTTTACATGGTATTTATTCTTTGCTTTCCTGGATCAACTTTTTTATGGTTTTACGAATACTGCCTTTATTAAAACCTTCATTTATTTTTACAATTTCTCCTTTTTGATTGATGATGATGAATGTTGGAAATGCACTAATTTTTAAACTTTTTGAAATGTTTTTTGTTGTTTTATATGTTGAAAAATAACAGGTGTTTTTTTTATAGGTGTAATAATCGCTAATATCTTCTTTATTATCACTATCGTTAATTCCAATAATTACCAAATCGTTTCTAAATTCTTCCTGTAGTGTAATTAGATCAGGAGTTGCTTTTAAGCACGGCAAACATCCCCGATACCAAAAATCCAGTAAAATTACTTTTCCTTTCAAATCGGTTAATTTAACTGTTTGTCCATTGTTTAAAACAAACTCTTTGGGAGGAATTATACTGGCCTGCGCAATTGCTTGCTCTGTAAAAAAAACAAATGTAAAAAGTATGAAGGTATTTTTTAATATGCGTTTCATTTTACCTGTTGGATTTGATTTTTAAAGTCGTTGTATAGTTCAGTAGCTTTAAAAGGTTTGTCTTCATCAATAATAAAAACATCGCTAGAAATATTATTGTTGATGGCTAAATAGACCATTTCATAATAATTGTATTGTTCCATATTTTCCCATCGTAAAAAAGAATAATAGGCAATTGGTAAGAAATCTGTTTTTCTAAAATAATGTTTTTCTACACGATCTCTTGTAGTATCTTTTTCATCTTTATGATAAATATTTAAAACATAAACAGGTGTATTGTGTAGTTTCTCTTCGGTAACATTAATGTCTTTATAAAATGCTTGTAAAACCTTCGTCCCATAAGCATGAAAATTGTCTTTCTTTCCAAAATATTTTTTTAGCAGAAAATTACTATAACCCTCAACTACAGAATTCTTCATTTTTTTATCACTATATATTTCCGGTTTTTCATTATTCGTTAAAGAATCAATTACTTTATTATACCAAAGCACCTTAGCTCCGTTATATCTTCTCTGACCAAAATACTTCTCACCACCTTTCTCTATCTCAAATTCCAAGTCAATATTATGATATGATTTTATTTTATCTTTAGGAACAATTAATAAAGAACAAATAGCCTTTGAATGTAATGTGTCGTTCTTGGCGAGATATTTATTGAAATAATCTAGCTTATATGTCACAGTATTTACTTTGTTTAACGACTCATCTACTTTCTGCAATAGATCTTTTAGCTCTAAAGGTTGTGCAGTCATAACATTAGCAGTAAATAATAGGGCAATTAGTAAAAGTATATGACAGTATTTTCTCATGATCAATTTATAATCTTTTTTTGTAACAAAATGTTTATTACGGTTTCTTTATAATTAATGTTATTCTTTTAAATTCTACTCTGGTTTACCATTTTTCATAAAAATATATTTGAAGGTTTCTAAAATATATTTTTGGGTCTATAATGTACGCAATTTCTTTTGCCTCAACAAGTCGAAACCAGCCTAAATTCAATTTCATTAATATCTAGGCTGGTATTTTTAATGATTATTTGAATAAACCGACAACCTTTACAGCAATCTGCAGCACATCTTTAACTGTATCAGCGACATCTTGTCCTGATTTTGTGTGATTACAAGATCCGCCGCCATTACATTTACATCCTGTTATTTTAGACAGCGATCCTCCTTTTCTTGTAAAATCACATGAAGAGCAATTATTTCCTGCACACGTATGTTTAGCAAATGTAGTAATTGGTAAGTCTGGATTATTTGGGTTTGGAAAATATAACTCGTTACCTTTTCTAATTAATTCTGTCTGAAAAGCACTTAACGAATAATCTTTTACTTCTTTTCCTATAATAGTTAATAAATTTTCGCCTACTTCAATACTTTCTACTTCCGCAAAAATACCTTCCTTAACTAAATCTAATTTAAGCTGTTTACTATCAAATAATAAAATCGCGTCACTTTCAGATACTTGGCGAGCAATAAGTTTGTCAGAACCTGATTTACTTTGTAATGCATTTACTTGTTCAGAGTTTTCTTGTTTTGTATTAGTTGTTTCGTCATTATTACATGCATATAAACCTAATGATAAAAGCGCGACTCCTAAAATCCCTAATGTGATTCTTTTAAAATTTCTCATTTATAATAATATTGAAGCAGTTTTTTTAATGTTTTTAAACTGCGATTAAAGAATACTTTACAGGTATACCGCTGTAATCGGTTTAAATTTGTTTTTGCGTAACCGACATTCGCGACTATCAGTATCAGAAACAAATTTTATATGGTTTTGGTAATTTTTTTCTATGCTTAATCTTGATAGCCCATTTTAAATTTAATAGCTATTTTACTTTATAGTACTGCTAGAAATTCGCTGCTTTTATACAACTTTTAAAAAAATATATGTTCTGAAAAATAATGTAATTTATTGATAGCGATATAATTTAAGTTTTTCAGCATTAGTAATTGTCCTATTATAAATTAACACATATTTGTCTACAAATCATGAACAAAAAAATATTTATAGCTATTTGGTCATTTATGCATTTTATATGCTAATATTTATGACATATCCTCAATGCATTAAATTATTTTTTGCGCAACTGAAGATATACCGTTCAAAAATGAAAGCTAAAATTGCTACAGCCTCTATAAGAAATTTCATTTTTTCGGATTTTTGATAGTTCGCCGAGATAACTTTTTATTTCGTTGAAATGTAGAATATGGCTCAAAAAAGATACTGTTTCTAAAATAAAGATACTGCAATATTTAATGATTTACCAGAGTAAAACCGCTACTAAAAAAGAATCTTTGATGAATAGTATGCATTAAAAATTCAGCTTTTTTTAGGATAATTCTACCGTTTAAACATTACAGTTCTAGTGTAAACTCGCCTGAAACATTTACAGCTTCTATACCATTTACTAGAAATCCGCTGAAATTACCGTTGTAAGTATTATTAATAAAAGAAACATTAGCTTCTAAATTATTAGGAGCATAAGGATTTACTGTAGGATAGTTATAATGAAGTAATCTTTCAAGTACACCATTTCTGTTATAGCGCCCTAACTCTAGTTTCATTTCATAGAGTTGATGATCGTTATTAAATGCAAGACTAATTTTATGAAGAACACCATTACTATCGCTTTCCTTAATCGATCCTAAAAATGTTTTACCTGATTTTTCTCCGGTTGTTTCAGAAGTAGTATCAAAAACTTGAAAATCTTTAAACACCAAATTTTTACCTTGAATATCGATTTTGAATTCTCTGATAGCTAAAGTATTGTCTATCCCATCATCCTTAGAACAATAACAGAATAAAAATACTATAGATAAGATTATGATTAATTTATATAATTTCATTACTGTAATTTAAAAGTACCTTGCTAGACTAGCAGCAAGGTACAAATATAATAATTATTGAACCCTTACAGGTTGAAAGTTAAATCGGAAAGTACCTGTTGAATAGGTTCTGTAGTTCCAATTGCTACCAGTTTTACCTATTACCACATTATCTTGAAAATTAATAATTGCCTGTCCTAATTTGTCGGAAATTTTAGTTGCTACAACAGAATTTGTTTGTGTTGAAGTATCCTTAGTAGACATACCGAATTTCAATCCTACTTTCACATTTTCGTTACCAAAAGATGCATCTACACCAAAATTTGTTGCAAACTCTGAAGTCAAGGTTTTAGTTACAGTTACTGTTTCAGGATTATCAATTTCTTCAATTTCTGCGCGAATTGAAGCGGAGTAAGCTTCTAAATCCCAGTTCAAAACTTCCGTATCAACTAAATAAGGTTTTGATTTTACACTTACTAAATCATAATAGTTTTTCTTCCAAAAGGCATGCCCCTTTGTATAATGTCGATATTCTAATACAAAAAGATCAGTAGGAGCAACAGACCTCATAATAGTTAAACTTTCACCTACTCCATTTTTACCATTTATTAAAAAAGCAAACGATAAGTCATACTGACCATCAGTCCAATTTGTAAAGGTAGTGTCCCCGCTTAAGTGCTCATTTATATAAGGGTCGCCTGATTGATCTGACATTCTAGTATATACTTGTTTCGCGTTACCTTCGGCCTCAATAGTTCCTAAATACTCTTTATACTTATAGCTAAAAGGTCCATTAGGAGTGTTAGGTTTAATATTATAATAAATATAATCTCTATGCCAACCATTAATTTGAGGGTTGTTCACATTATATATATTATACGCGGAAGTAACTTTACTATCGTTAACTGTAGTTGTTCTTGCCGGATTAGAAGGCATAATTACTCCTGGATTAAAAGCGTCATCTAAAAATCTAAGAATTAATTCTTTGTCATATATTATTTGTCCCTTAAATCTTCCAATATTTGAACTTTTAACACTGCTAACAATTCGTTCGTTATCTTTAATTACTAGTACTGGAAAGCCTGGTATATTTTCAGCAGGCATAACTTCCTTTTCTCCTTCAGGCGTTATAAGTGGAATATCGTTAAACTGATTTGTTTTAACTGCTATAGCTGGAATTTCATTAATATTCCATCTTTCTGCAGAGAAAGATTCCATTGGTAATTCAGGTACGAAAATAGTTAAGGTAGGGTTTTCAAGTAATACTTTATCTAAGATATCTTTTCCTCCTATATGTTTACTGATTAGATCATCTACGGTCTTTCCATCTTCAATTCGCATATCTTTTATAAGGTAATAAAGTACATCATAGTCTTTATTAAACATTTTTAAAGCTTCTCTTTTAATAATCTCTCTAAGCTGTTTACTTTCTTTTAAAGAATTCAATAATGCGAAAGCAAACTCTTTTTTATAGATATTATCTATTCTTACAAAATATCTGTCAAAGTCTTTTACTTCATCACCCTTACTTGCATACTGTTTATCAGTATAAGTTTCTTGCTCTACTACATCATCATTATTACAAGAATATAAACCTAAACTTAACAAAGAAGTTCCAATTATACCAATTGTAAACTTTCTATAATTTTTCATTTCTAAAATATTTAAGCAGTTCATCTTTTGTGCTTTAAACTGCAGTTAAAAAAATGTTTCACAGGTAACCCGCTGCAATCGGCTTCTAATTTGTTTCGCAAAATCGACATTCGCGACTACCGGTCTCCGAAACAAATTTCTATATGGTTTTGGTTATTTTTATTAAAGGTATAACTGCTAATTTAGCTTCGCTCCCCACATACACTGCTTCATGTATCCGCAGACTTTCGACTTCGTCCTCGGGTGTTTAACCTTTTAATTGATTTTAGTTTTTAATTCTATTGCCCCTGCATACAATACAGCCTGCTTAAAGCTGTATTGGTTACCGTAAGCAAATGCAATTGTTCGCTTTCCGTTTAATAAATCATCTCCTTTATTATCGTTATGAATTTTAGACAATGTGTTCATTAAACGATTTTCTCTTTCATCTCTTAATTGAAAGTCAACTACATTATTTTTATATACAATATTATACAGATACTCCTTAAACTTTATAGAATAATGTAATTCATCAATAATATTTTCATGGTTTTCAATTAACATTTTTAATTGCTCCATTTTGATTGATTCGTAGGTGTTTTCCTGCGGGTCACTTTTTAAAGTTCGATTCACATGTTTTTCAAAACTTACTACATTATCTATATAATTTTGATCATTTTTATATTCAAAATTCTCAAGAACATTTCTGTATGTTTCGTAATCGGTATTAAATAAACCTTTGGTCTTTTGCGCGTTTAATGATTCATAATTACTTTCGGTTAATAAGGTTTCGTCAGTATTTTCACACGAACTACATAAAGCTGAAATTGCTACAGCCGCTAAAAAAAAATTTTTCATTGTATCGGATTTTTTATAGTGCTGCCCGGGTAGCGTTTTTGTTTCGGTGCAAATATGGCGCGCCCTTAAAAAACCGAACGGAAAAATCGTCACGATTTAAGAAAAGAGAAAATTTCGGAACAGAAAAATCATCAATTCAAAGGAAACAAAGTCATTTTTACAAATCTAATTACACTGAATATTAAAACATTAACGATAAATACCAAATGGTGATTTTTTTGTACTTTTGTACTGAAAAAAAATGCTTGTTATTGATGATTTCACTTAAAAGAATACTACTTCTAACTCTATTATTGACAATTCTTCCGTTACCCATAAGTTCTTTTGCCCAAACAACTAGTGATTCGTATGAGCAATTGTTGAGTATAATACAAAGCGATACCCTTTCTAGAGAAAAGAAGCTGCATTATTTAGAGGTTTACTACCGTAAAGCACAGATTGAAAAAAATGGATTGGAAGCATACCGCGCGTTGGAAAAAAAATCGTACTTGGTTCCGTTTAATGAAGCTGTAGTATTACTGCAAAAAATGGAACTCTTGATTGATAAAATTTCCAACGACAGCTTAAAAGGTTATTTTCTAAATCGTAATACAGGACTTTATTATACCAACCGCTGGTTTGACAGCGCTTTAAATTACGCTATAAAATCTGAAGTTTTTAACGAAGAAATTAACAATAAATATAATCTTAATTCAGTACGAATTGATATCGGCAATATTTATTACCATACCCGTAATTACGAAAAGGCATTAAACTATTTTACAAAAGCAAAAGAATACTATAAAACTGTTAAGGACGAAAATTACCAACGCAGTTACGTTATAGCATTATATAGTTTAGGTAAAACATACTGGCAGTTGGAAGATGTAGAGCAATTAAAAGCAAACATTAGTGAAAGCGAAGATGCCATTAAACTTTTACAGCCTAAACATCAGAAATTTGAAACTGCTTATTTAAATTACATTAAAGGTGGTTTGGCATATCTACAAAATGAATATGGGACCGCTAAAAGTTATTTTGAAACCGCATTACCGATAATTAAACAAAACGGCGATTTTACCAACGAACACGTAATTTACCTCTATTTGGGAAAAATTGCTTGGAACCTAAATCAAAAAGCTACAGCTGTCACCTATTTTAATAAAATAGACCAACTCTTTCAGGAAAAGAAGTTTTTAAATTACGAACTGCGTGAAACCTATGAATATCTTATTACTTATTACAAAGAAACCGAACAGCCAAAACTGCAGTTTGAGGCTACCGAAAGATTGATTGCCTTAAACCGTCAGTTTGAAAAAGAACAGCACAATATTACTAAAACCTTGCACAACGAACTAGATACCAAAAAACTAGAAACAGAGCGAGAGCAACTCCACAAACAATTAAGAAATAATAAAAACACTTACGGTTTCTGGTTAAGTTTGTTAGGTGCCGGATTGCTGGTAGTTATCGGCTACTCTATTTGGCAGGACAAAGAAAAGAAAAAGTTTAAAACAAAATTTGAAGGTCTATTACAAAAAATTCAATCTGAAAGAAAACCTGAAATGGTTTTACAAGATGCTAATGAAAAAGAAATAAATTTAGAAGAAGAAATAAAATTAAAAGAGGGTACAGAGAATCAGCCTGAGATAGACGTTACAAGAGAGGCATCCATTCAAGACAATAAAAGTGTCGCTTTAAAGGCGACAGAAAAAAGACTTTTGCGAGAGTTGGAACGTTTTGAGAAAGAAAAAGGTTTTTTAACTACCGTAAAACTAGATGATCTGGCTAAAGATTTCGGTACCAATCGAAACACCTTATCAGCCCTTATAAACGAACATAAAGGTAATTTCAACAGCTACATAAACAAATTACGTATTAACCAGTTTCTTGGAGATTTAACAGATCAGCCGGAAATTCGCAAGCTTACCATTACAGAGCTTGCCGAGATTTATGGTTTTGCAAACGCAAAAACATTAACCAACCAGTTTAAGGCTGAAACAGAACTAACGCCATCGTACTTTATAAAAGAATTAGAGTTAAGGGATTTGAAAAATAATAAATGAAGTATTATGTAAAAAGTATCAATTACAAGCCTAACTGAGTAGTTTTTCTACCGCTATAGATAAAGGCGAAGTAATCATGAAAACTAAAACAAATAGTAACGCTTCAATAAAAGTCTCTTCTTTTTGATCTTGCCTCGGTATAAAATCGGCTAAATAATGTCTTATAAGCTAACTAATCGCGGTTCGACACTTCGGCAAACTCAGTGACCTCAGGCTCACCGACCACCCGATCAGCTTGCGCTCTATTACGTCAAAGGCTTTATTTTACATCTTGGAAGCCGTGAACCTTACGGTTTCGTCTGTTCAACTATTCCCGATACTCGGTACAGGCTACCTAAAAGCTCATACCGCTATAGATCTGTGCGGATTGAAATATTGGGTTTATAATAAAAATGATAGTTCAACATTGAATTGTATAAATGAGGTAAGATATTTAGAAATATTATAACGCAAATATGCATCTAAAGTATTTGTGGTAATTATTATTTATCTACCAAGCTGTATATCAATTATTTTTTTACTAACCTTTTCATTGTAAAGATCAGAAACAAGAGAACTACCATATTTATCGGATAAAGCTGATCGCTTTTTATAAATACCTTTTTGGAGCTGTTCGTATTTATGATGCAGCTCGTACATAATTTCATATTCACTTACGGCTTCTTCAACAGTTTTAAACTTACTTTGATTGATTCTTGTAACAATCCACGTTTTAAAGTCTTCTTGTGTTTTACCATAATCTTTAGGTAGTTTTGCAGCAAATTTAAAGCCACGATCCATGTAGGCATTGTATTCTGCCGAAGTATATAACTTTATAGCTTCTGTTTTCAACTCTTCAAATAATTCATCATTTAATACTTGTTCTTGATCATTTTGTGCAAATGAATTCTGAAAGAAAAGAGCACAATAAGAAAATACAATTATTTTAATTAACTTTTTCATAATTGATTTTTTGACGTTATGTATGTAAAACGAATATGAAGAGGAATTTATTACCTGAAAACTATTTTATGAAAGAATGATTTGCAAACCCATGTTCTAAAAACAATTTATATACCCGCAATTTTTTGAATGGCAATCTAAAGTTTACATACCGCCTTGGATTTGTGTGCAGTGAATGATTTTGCTTTGATGTTAAATGGGAATTGGAAAAAGGGAATAAAAAAGTGATTATATTCGTTGATCATTAAGTTGTCCGTAATATTAGAACCACAATCCATACAAACAAAATATGAAGAAATTAATACCTTTTATACTAATCATAATGACATTAAATTCTTGTG
>Ga0256907_1000075_pt1 | contig 31227 bp, 78 predicted proteins | sample MC6MC0745MT_FD_186329 | JGI IMG/M metagenome (GOLD analysis project Ga0256907, IMG submission 186329) | Metatranscriptome of enriched soil aggregate microbial communities from Iowa State University, Ames, United States - MC6-MC0745-MT... | ecosystem: Environmental > Terrestrial > Soil >... | reverse complement strand
TTGTTACTTACTTTTATATATTGTACTAATCTTTAGTAAGTCACTTATTTTATGTATTATTACTTACATTTACTTAGTAACTAATGAATCACGTGTTTACTTACTTTTATATATTTGATGACTAATTGTTGTATTACTTACTTTTAATTGTTTTATTTACTTATTTATAGTTATCCACTTTATATCCTTTAATGACATAATATAATATACTTACTTTTATGTAGTGACTATATAATTATGAGCGACTAACAATTATATATCAACAAACAAATGCATAGCAACTTCCCAAACATTAGCCGATGGAATTAAATAAGTAGCAACGGCAGGACGGAATAAAAAAGTCTGGGAAAAAATCCGAGAAAAAATAAAAACTCAAAAAAATCCTAGAAAACGCTATATAATTTCGGCACGTGCGAAATTCGTGGGGTAACGTGTGTACGTGTACGTGTGTGTGCATACGCATGTATATTCGCAGGCGTGGGGCGTGCGTGCGTTTGCCTGTGGGATTTTTCGAGAAAAAAGAAAAACTCAAAAAAATCTCACAAAACGCAGTATAATAATGGCACTTCAAATATTCGTGGGCGATGCACACAACATACATATAGGAAGAAACATGGTTTAAATAATTATTTTTTATTTTTATCATAAATCTGTTGACAATAGATTATAATGAGTAATACAATAGCATCAACAAATAAAATAAATGGAGTGATAAACATGAGAAACGTAGATGTTGTATTCGCATTTGTAACAGGATTAAGCAGACAGAGAACAAAGAACTTATTCATTGATGGTGACAGACTGTATCATCATAACACATGTCTGGGAGAACGTAAACGTAAAAGAGATGGTAGCTACACATATATAGTAAATGCAAGTAAATATAGTCAATCAACAACAACAATACAGAATGCATTATTAAAAACAATACCGAATCCAGAACAAACATTGCAGTGCATCGCAGATATACCAAAAGGAGCAGATAGTCTATCGTAGGCTATCTGTATTTACATAATAAAAACAAATAATAATTATATAAGGGAGAGATAATGATGAATAGAGACAAATTGGTTGCGATTCGTAATGGTATGGTGATTGTGTTGCAGGAAGCAATTAGAAGAGGTAATAGAGGTAATTATTCATTATATAATGAGACAGTATTGAAGATTAGAGACATGGAAGGATATAAGGTAGAGAGATTGCAGGACGAAATGCAAATTGATGGTGAAACATATAATAATGATGATATGGTGGTGTTAATCTATGAAAATGACAAACTGCTCATGACAGTATACAAGAGCAAAATTGATGATATGACTGCATTAGAAGTTGACATTGACGACCTGTTAACGCAAGCCGAACTGGATTTGAAATACAGCGATGCATGGACATTCGAAGCGATGATGGATATGTTGACAGGGAGAACAGTAGAGCCGATTTAGGCTCTTTTTCTTTGCCTTGGCATAAAAGCATTGCAAACCTGTAAAACTAGGCAAATTTGAGCCACAAGACCCTCCTAAATGTATGCTTGCGTTGGTACAAAACAAGAGCAATGTTAAAATACTGTCTATAGAGGGAGGAAACAGACCCCTAAAATATTGATAAAATTCGTATTTTATGCAGAAATTGCCTTGCTACAAATGTAAAGTAAATCCCCTCTATAAACATTATTATCATTACCTATGCCCAATTGCCTTGCCACAAAACGGCTTCAAATCTATATTTATAGCCAAATTTCAATTTTATTACCCCTATTTAAAATAAAAGCAAAAAATAATTATATAATCTGTTGACAACAGAAAAATAGAATAGTATATTATAGACAAGAACTAAAACACACACGAATTACAACATAGATACCCAAACACTATTAAAAAAGGAGAGATTATCTATGACAGCAGTATTATCTTGCGTTGAAACGGTACGAGAGTTTAAAGGAGCTAAAATTTATAATGATGGTATCCCCCAACATGAATTAGAATATTTAGTATCGTTGATGGAAAACGGTTCAGAATCTATGGATGAAGACTTAAAAGAATTAGGGCGTGGGCAATATGGCACAGTATACGGCTATAAAGACTATGCAATTAAATATTCTCGTAGACATGTACATTGGCATGATGGCGGTGAGCCAGAAGATGCTCAAACTTTAAAAGAGCTTCAACATTTGGATTTCGTCCCACGCCTATATGCTACATACGGCAGTGACTTTATGATTGTTAGTCGAGTACGTGGAACAACAGTGGATGAGTTTATAAATGAGAGAAGAAGAGGTAGAAGTGTATTCATTAACCCTAGATTTAATCAAGCATTCAAACAAATGCTAAGAGATATTGTAATTGCAGGATTTGAGCCAAATGACATGCATTCTAAGAATGTAATGATTGATTCTAAAACTGGTATGCCTGTACTAGTAGATGTTGGATTCTTTGAGAAGTATACCCCAAGACAGATGAAATATATTGAAGATAGTGAATCTATTGAAGATGCAGTAGATGCAATTCAAAGTGCTATTGGTTGGGTCTGTGAGCGTACAGAGAAATACCTAACAGAAGATAAAGAGAAAGAAGCAAAGAAAGAACTAGAAGAACGAATTGAAGCTATACATAATAATGTTGAACTTGGTGAAATGATATTGGAAGCGAAGATTCAAAAGGCAAGACCAGAACCACAAATGCATAGACGTATCATATTTGACATGGAGGGAATCAGACTTAGGTCATTCGATAAAATCTCTCATAAGCAGTCATGGGTAGATTATGTGGAAAATATAAAAGCCATAAATAAAGATATCGGCTTGAATATTGTTGGTATGCAAGGGGGAATGATGGGTAAAGGTCACATAATTAATTGTTTTGGCGGTCATGGATTTGTAGGCAGAGGTTTACGCCACCGCTTTAACTTTTCAGACCTAGAGCCTAAAAATACAAGACCAAAGTCAATGCAGGAGCTTATAGACCAGAAAAAGAACAAGAAGCACTTCTTCCAACCTTGGGGTCATGACAGAAAGCGTATGAATGAAGGATTCAAAGTGGCACGTGAAAAAAGGAGATAATTTTTATCTCCTTTTTATTATATTATCTGTTGACAGGAGATATTACTTCATTTATAATAAAATTATCAAATCAAAGGGAGATGTTGAATATGTTCGCATTAGGATTCATTAAGTTCTTTGTTTTCATGGTTATTATATTTGGAGCAGTAACGATTGCAAATCGTGTGGAGCATGGCAGAAGATTAGTTATCTTAGCCCCAATCACATTTGTTCTATTAATGGTAGTTGAAAAACTATTCTAAAAATAAGTGTGTAAAATCTTCCACAAAAGGTAATAATAATGATATAACCACATACAATGTAGTATAAGGTGAAAGGGAGATGTTACATATGAACGAATTATTAATGAGAAAGCATGTTAAAGAAGTAATGAAGCATGGCGTACCTAAACTAATGGCGATTGAGATTGTAGAAACTGCAATCGAAACAGGTAAAGGTAAGAACATTGATACATACATAAACTACGCAATGAATTTAATTTACGGATTCGCACAAAATAAAAAAACAAATACAAAATAGTCTGTTGACAGCAGAAACAGCATATGATAAAATGAAGGTAAGTTAAAGAGAGGGGAAATCAAAATGCAAATGACAGTTAGCGAAGCATTAGATTATGTTCAGCGTGCAACTGGTATGGAGTATACAGAGGAATTAAACAACAAAGTCCTCAACTTCTTAGAGAAGCTTCCTAGACATCCTTGTGAAGTAAGATACGATGGTAGCAGAACAGATATAACTATTCGTGATTATGATTACGGTTGGTTTGTGACAGTGTTAGTTATGAATGACAAAGGAAAAATGCTTGTGAAGGTTGTTGATGCAGATAACCTAGACCCCAATCCAAATCGTGTAAAGACAAATACAGAAGCATTAGCATTGTTGCAAGAGTATAATGAGATTAAATATGCTATTGACATTGATAAGCACTGGAATATGAGCGATGACCACAAGTATTGGAGAAAAATGAGTGAACTGAATGATAGAGCGTTTGCAAAGGCAGATGAGATTGAGAGAAAACTAGACTAAGGGAGAGATTAACATGGCAAAAACTAGAAATAGATACTTTAATCCAAATCCAAAGAAATTAGAAACTGGTGATTGTGTAGTTCGTGCAATGTGCAAAGCAACAGGTAAAGATTGGGATACAGTATACAGAGAATTGTTCGAGTTAGGATTTGAATTAAAAGTTATGCCAAACTCTGATGAAGCATGGAAAGAGTATCTTGTAAGAAATGGCTTCATACTTCGTAAGATGGTGATTAAAAAGGGTGACAAACGCCTTAGAGTGGCACAGTTCGCTGAAAAGTTCAAGAAGGGTACATATGTATTAAACGTAGCAAATCACATCGTAACGTGCCAAGATGGGTATTACTATGACTCATGGGATTGTGGTAATAAGTCGATGTATAATTACTACGAAAAACCAACTAATGAAGGAGGAAAATAATATGAATACAAATGAAATTTACATTTTAATGAAGGGCGATGTAATGATTGGTAGACCGTACACAAGCAAAAGAAGTGTGGAGATTGTACATGAAACAGAGCTAAAGAACAAGGATTATCATATAGGCGTATTCACATTCTCTCATAAAGAAAAACCAGAAAATAAATAATAAAAATATCCTCAATTCTGTTGACAGCAGAGTTGAGGATATGATAAGATGATATCAAGATAAAGAAAAGGGAGGAAATACAAATGGCAAAGAGAACGTTCACTAAAATCCGTAAATGGGCAGAGGAAAATGGTTATAAGATTGAAGAAACATGGGCATACGGTGACCAAGATGCAATTCGTGTAATCGTTAGCGAGAAGCAAAGCTTTAAACTTGAAGTAAGAAAGAGCACAATTTATATGAGTATTCGTGGTCAACGTGGAGATGCAGGCGGATTATATCTTACAGAAGAGCTAAAACGTGAAGAAGGTGAGCCATACAGAAGAAACTATGCTTTTCATCAAGCTTCACAAAGAGTAGCGATTGAATCAATGGAGAGCGATATTAAACAATTAGCAAAAAGAATTGCTCAATAATCTGTTGACAGCAGAATAAATAACTGGTAAGATTAACTTAACAAAACAAAAGGAGAGATTGAGATGAAGAAATTAGCAATTGATATGGCAGATATTGAGGTTCGTAAGGATTTAGTTCAGAATAGAAAGAGTAACCTTTACAGCACTATTAATGAAGATGGTGAAGATGTGGTAATCGCATTAGAGCAAGGCGTAGGAATGGAAGTAAAGACATTCCAGAATAACGGATGGGTTCGAGTTAACTACTACGATGCAAATGGTGCACATGATGGTGAGACATTTGCAGGTCGTTGGAACAAAAACTAAAAGGGAGGTTAAACAATATGGCAAAGGCAATGTACACTCATGAAGAATATGTAGAAGGTAAAGGTTGGATTAAGGAAGAACGTGAGGTAACGGTAGATATGCCATGTACGTTCAATGTGGGCAGTGATTTATATCCTGCTCACGTATCACGCATAAGTGAATCTGGAAAGAGTATATGGATTAAGAGAGCACATTTCACAGCAGATAAAGACAATGGTCATGATTATTTTGGAAATCAAAAATGGATTATCACACCAGAGCCAAAATCGCAAGAACAACGTGTAACAAAGCGTAAAAACGGTAAATGGAAGATTGCAGGCAATGATTACATGGGAGTAGGGTTTGGGAGTGCCAGAGCATACCAAGACCCAACATACTAAAATCCTCTCTATTGAGAGGGTTTTAGATACATAGAAAATATTGATAAAAACCACATTTTATGAAGGGATTTGAGGATAATGGTTATATTTGCTGATAAAGACATGTCAGTATCATTGAAGGCAGTGCATAAGAAAATTGAAGAGATTAATGATAACCATAAGGAAGAGATTAAGGAGATTAGGGATGATTACGCTAATTTTGCCAACGAAACGAAAAAGATGTTCTCACAGACAGGTCGTGCACATCTTCGCAATGTAACTAGATTCTCAATAGGTAAACCAACTGGTCATTATTTGAATGGAATAGAGTTGTACACAGGAGATGAGATTGAAATACATAATGGGAGACTTGGTATTGCTATCGTGACATTAGAAGGAAACCTAATCATCAAGACGAATGCGGAAGCGTATGAGTTAAGTGGTACAATTAAATCACGTGCAAGAATAAGTCGTCATGTGCATACATATAAAGATGGTGATGAAGTGGCAAAGGGTCGCAAAGGTGGAGAAGGATTTATTATTGAATTAAATGGAGGGAAATAATATGTCAATGATAGTTGCAAGCATTTTAGGTACGACAGTTGGAGTGATTGCTTTAGTAGTTGGAGTAGGATTTAAGATTGGTGCTATAAAGGTTAGCTTTAAACGAATGAGCAAAGAGGAACGTAAGAAGAAGGGTAATCTGATTTTCAACGGAAAGAAACTATTTTAAGGAGTGATATATATGAAAAAGAAAATTATCGGTATTATTGCAATGATGGGTCTGTCAGCAACATTAGTGGGTTGTGGGAGCAAAGGATACAGTAATTACAATGACAAGAAGAGCGTTGAAAAACAATCATTCAATACTTATCAGATTTTAGTAGATGAAAAACTATATTATATACCTCATGAGATTGAAGAACAAGATTTGCCATCGAAATATCAAGAGTTCATCAAAGACCATCCAGAATTGAAAATTCTTGATGTAGAAGCAGATATAAAAGAAGGTATAAACAATAACATGGTTAATGGTTATCTTATCTTCACAGAAAAGAAAGGGGAGAATTAAATGAGCATTTGGTGGATATTATTAATTGCACTTGTTGTATGCACAATAATCTGTCTACTATCATGTGTAAGCTCTGGTAGTGGTCGCTCTGGTAGTAGCAGAGGTGGAAGCAGTAGCTCTAGTAGCTTTGATTACAGTGACGATGACGATTGGTAAAATAAAAATAAATTTCAAGTTCTGTTGACAGCAGAACTTGAATATAGTATATTATAAGTAAGCCAAACACAAAGGAGGAATTACAATGGAATTTGAACAGGCAGGAAACTTAGGGAAGCTTGACTTGCTTCACAGACACCTTTATCTTAAACAAATGCGTAGTGAAGACAATGGGGTCGCATTATCAGAAGAAGAGGTGAATGAGGTGATTCAACAGCTAGGAGCGTTCAGACATCTTTTATCTAATATGTTTTTATATCAAAACTCTTTAGAAAATGACCAGTATGGAGCATTAGTAAGTATCATGAAAGACCTAGAACCATATTACAGAAATTATAAAGGGAGAGATTAATATGGAAAAGATTGGATTCACATATGAGCCTTTAGCTTTAACAAGATTGATGTTGCAAATTCATTTAGAGAAAGAGTATAACGGAAATGAAGAGCATTCTCAAAGTGTTAGGTTTGCAGTGTTCGAATATCTTAGAACATTAGAGGATGAAGAGTTAGAAGGTCTTTTGAATGAGTATGTGACTAAAGACAGCATTGAGTATATCACATTCGAAGATAATAAGGATTGTGAACGGATTGCACACTATATGATGCTTACAGATAGATTCAATGATTTAGTATTTAGATATCAAAAACAAGGTTGTAGTGGTTTGGGTGTGGCTGATAATTCAGATAAGACATTTTACGAATGCAACTTTGCAGAGCATTGGCAAACGGTTGGATTTATTCTTAGAAAGAAATATCCAGAACATGGTGGAGCATTTGATGAAATCATGTATGGGATGAAGAAAGAGCACAACGGTATAACAAGCGATGAATTAGATAAGTTTATTCTAGATAGATTTGAGCTAATCGGTGGCAATAAACCTATGGAAAGTTATTTCGAATAATTATAAAACAAATTTTATATAGGGAGGAAATCGAAATGAAACAGCGAATTAAATGTATTAAGGATGTTGTTATGGATGAGTCATTGGAGGTTGCATTTACAAAGGGAGAGACATATGAGACAGATTTCGATGCAACATATTTGGAAGCGATTAATAATCAAGGGGAAGAGCATAGTTTAGGAACTTTAAATGACAAAGATAAATGGTTTCAACAGCATTTTGAAATTATAAAATAAATATTTTATGAAGGGTGGAAATTGAAATGAATCAGAGAATCATGTGTACAACGGATGTTTATATGGATGGTGATGGTGAGCGTGCATTCACAGAGGGTAAGGTGTATAGAACTTATTTAAATGGTCACTACATTGTAGCATTGGATGACCGTAATAATGAGCATTGGGTAGGAGGGATAGATGATACAGTGTGGATGTATAGACATTTCAGATTGCTAACAGAGGATGAAATTTCTACGATGGAGAAAGTCTATGACCTAAGTATTGAGAACGAGAAGTCTTTAGAGCAGATTGCTTTAAAGATGTCAGAAGAGGTAGGAGAGGTGTCACAGGCTCTTCTATCGCATCTAAAGGCTAGTGGCTCTGAATACAAGGAGCTAGATGCTAGTGACGTAATTGAAGAGTGTGTGGATGTAATGATTGTAGCATACTCATTAATTTATAAGCTAGATGGTAGTGATGAGGATATTGAAAAGCTGATGCGTAAGAAAGTAAATAAGTGGGAAGGGAAGGTGAAGGGATGAATATAGGAGATGTTTATTCTCGTAAGGTTTTCGAGTTTACAGTTGTTGGGAAAATAAAGCATAAAGATGATAGCTGTTATGTGTATACAATTATGCAAAGACAATGCGGTACGGATTTAGTTTCATACTTTGTAAATTATGGTGAATTTGGTGCAGGATTTGAGTTTCAACGTAATGATGCAGGGGAGGAAGTATAATGATAATGTTTCAGAAAGAATTTGATGATTATGACAAGATGATTGAATATCTTTCTAAGATACAGCTAGTGAGCAAAGCCAGTTTTGAATTTAAAATAGATAAATGGATATTGAATGTTGTCAAGTTTGACAAATGGTATTACTATTAAGGGGTGATATAATGGGTGAAACACTTCGACAAATCAAAGCTATATGTGACAAGGCTGAAAAGGGTTTAATCAGCTATGAGGAAGCAATGAAGAAGATTAAGTATTTGACCAAATAAAAGAAATCTTTTATAAAGGAGTGATTATATGAATGAATATCAAAAAGAAGGATACAAGAATGATGCTGAAAAGATAGAGCATGAAATGCGTGAGCATGGGTATTTGCCAGTAGACATTGTTGCAGTAGCCTATTTCTTATTAGAAAATAATATTGAGAAAGCAGAGAAATTAGTGGAGATAGATAAGAATCTAGGTGACATTTTACAACGTGTACAGAAGATTCTAAAAGGATAAAAGGATTGTTTTATGAAAGGGTGATACTATGAAGAGATGTCTACCTTTTACTCATAAATATGTTTACATTGGAAATAAAGATGGTAAAGGTCGCATAGGCGATGGTGCTACAGTAATGTGGAAGCATAAATGCATCAAATGTGGAAAAGAAACACTAAAGTCTAGGAATAGTGTATAAAATTTTAGTTTGATTAAGGAGGATTACTTATGAAATATGTTTACTTAGTGTTTGTCCAAGGTGATGATAATCGTGTTACAATTGCAGGTGCTTATACAAGTCAAACAAAAGCTTGGGAAAAGAGAGATGAATTGATGAAAGATGGCGAGTCGGTCAATTCAGAAAAAGTTCCTTTAAATGAAGAGAGTTATATACTATTAAATATATGGAGTAAACAAGGATGATGGAATGGCTTGTTGTAGGTAGCATGATTTGTGGAGCGATTGGAATTGGTAGATTAATTGAAATAATAAAAAGAGGATGATAACATGTTTACAATCACATTTGAAAACGAAACTCACAACCAGTGGAGTTGTGAATACATATTTGAAAGCTACGATGATGCAAAGACATATCTAAAAGCAGAAGGGTTCTCTCCAAAGCAAGGACTATTCGTGAGGAATAAACGCAATTGGAGCGGATTTAAGAAGGCTTACATTACACCTAGAAAGGTGTGGAAATAAATTTAAAAATCTGTTGACAGGCGAATGGAGGTGGTGTATATTGAATATAATAACATTAAGAGGTGATTCAAGTGCCATCAAAATTAGATAAAGTAGCTATAAACAATGAAAAGCTTGACAAACGAGTTAAGCTAACAGTTGCAGACAAAGAACAGATTGTACAGGAGTATGAGACTGGTTCAATCAGTATCAATGCTTTAGCTAGAAAATACAAAGTAAGCAAACGATTAATACAGTTTACATTGTTCCCAGAGCGTAAGGAGCAGGCTAAACAGCGTTTAGCAGAGAAACAAAAAGAAGGTGCTTATTACAGCAAAGATAAGCATAAGGAGTATATGAAGAAGCACCGAGAACACAAGAAAGACCTCCATAATAAAGGGTTGCTAGGAAAATAAAAAATTTATTCTAAAGTCTGTTGACAGCAGATTGAGAACATGGTAAGATAAAGACAGTTAAGAAAAACAAATTATAAACGAAAAGGGGAAATGACAAATGATAGTAGCACATTTAATCGGTGGTAATGAGGTTAAGGTAAAAATTAAAGGTAAATTAGAGACAATCAATGAAGGTGTTGTAATCATTAATGGTGAGCAGTTAGAAACTAGATATGAGGACTTAGCAAATGTTTGTGGTAATATATCACTAGGAGACTTGGATACAAGTGTTGGTATTCGTAGAGATGCAGAAGACGTACAGCGTGATTACATTGAGTTAGTCCAAGATTTCGATGATGAAATAGGAGAAGATTTCGTTATTGATAATCATTTAACAGCAGAGGTTTGCTATAGCGAATATGAAATTGATATTGAAACGAAAACATTAACACTAAAGATTGATATTTATAACTAAGGAGGGAAAAACCATGAAGAAGTTTGTTATAACAATGTCACTTGCAACAACCCTCCTTGGAGGGTTTGCAATTGGCTATCATGCACATGAGAATAGACAAGAAGCAGAAGTTCAAGAAGTTCAAGAGGTTAAATCACAGCCAGAACGTAAAGTGGATTATGAAGTCTATGAAGTAGATGGTGACACATATCGTGCATACAGCAACAGCCTTGATAAGAACGGTATACGTGAAGGGATTGAGTTCACAACAGGGCAGGTAGTATATAAATTGGCAGTTGGAGATAAGGTTTCAGCATATTGGGATGGAAAAAGATTGAAAAATGTAATAGCATGGACTGCTAATGGTAAAGAGCTTTAAAATTCTCATTTTATGAAGGAGGAATGCAATATGGTATATGGAGAATGTAAGTATAGCTCAAATATTTTACAGATAACACAAGAAGGAGAGGATATAAGAGTTAAAATCGAAGGAGAAGATGTCTATGTTGGATATGAAGACATTGATGAAATAATAGAAAGGTTGCAGGGATTAAAAAGAGATGCAATGTTATACAAAAACAATACGGAATCTGAATAAAAGTCTGATTTTAAAACACAAGGGAGGAATTTGATATGAAGGATAAAATTGCAAATATCGGTGGAGCACTTTCAATTGGGGGAGATAAAGATAGCGTAAGAATAGTTGACATAGGTGATGATGAGTTCTTATTATGCGACCTATCTCAAAATGGTAATATATTCCTACACAAAGATGAAATTGATGATATAATTGCATTGCTGACAGCAGTTAAAGAAAGCGGATATAAAATAGATTAGGAGGAATTGACATGGAAATCGTTACTTTGTACACGAATCAAGATGGTATTGAATTGTTTTATGATAGAGAAAGCTTCTTTGCAAGTTATGACAATACTGGTAAAGAGTTTGAAATCAAGCTTGCAAAATGCTTTGTAAAGCCATTTAATGATGACGTTGTAGAGGTTAAAGGTAATGCTGTATTGTTTAATCTTAAAAGATGTGAGCACAAGGAGGAAGCGGAATGAAAACCATTTTAAATATTGAAGGAGACAAGATTGAAGCAGTCAAGGGTAATAGTATTGATGGTGTAAACATCATCATGAAGGATGGTAGAGTATTCCATTTAGATAGCAATATATACGGTGATTTTACAATTACAAAAGTTAGGGAGCGTGAGTAGAATGAATAACAGTTTAGGCGGTGCGTTAGATATTACTATGACAATCAAATGCGGAATGTGTATTACATATTCCAACTTCACTATGAAACGTGACAAGATTGACGATATTCTATTGTTTGCAGACACTATTAATCGCCATCATATGGGTTATTTTGAAGCCAAGCAGACACATCCAGACGAAATCAGTATTAAATGTACTCAATGTGGTCATGTAGACCAAATGAGCTTATAAAAATAGCTAATTATCTGTTGACAGCAGAGAATACAGGGTTTATAATAGGATTATAGTTAATAAAACCTTAATTTTAACAAGGAGATGGTCGTATGAAACTCGTAGTTTATAAAGCTTTGAGCGGAAAGTATAGAATCTCTGACACATATGGATTGAGCGAAGAGGTATACAAGAAGCTAAAGAAGGTTGGGCTTCCAGTTTACAAAAGTATGGGTGGCTCATTGAATCTAAGAGATTCAAGAGGTTATACAAAAGAACAGATTCTTAAAATCAAGGAGCTGATAAAGTAATGGAAGATAAAAAGATTATCAATTACGATATACCGATACAAACTCAAAAAGATTGCGATGAGTATAATGCAATGTGTCAAGACATGTTTCAAGGTAATTTTACACCTATTCTCTCAACAAAAAAGCATATTGAAATACTTTCTACACAGATGATTGAAGGCATCTATGACGTGATTGAAGAGGGTGGAGCGTACTTGGGTGACGGTGTGAAGGTCAAGATTGAAATTGAGTATGACCCAGAAAACAAATAGGAGGTAGTACATATGAATTTCTTTAAACGTAAACCGAAAGTTATAAAGCTCATTGACTTCTCTATTCAAAATGTGTCGTCTGGTCAAGTGGTGGCGATGATAGAGTATCTAGATAAATATGAAGCCATTGGATTTAAGGATGTCATGATTAATTATGGAACGAATGAATTTGGAGATACTAGATGCTACTTGACAATTGACCATAAAGCTCCTATGGTATTGCAGTGGATTAAAGACAGAAATCCGTCACAAGTGGAAGAGCTTGCCAAACGATTCAAAATGAATGCGGATGAAAATTATACGCTTGATGGAAGGAGGTTGATGTAATGGGTTTCGTAAAGAAGGCGTTAATGTTTAAAACGGATGATGGCAGACCAATGACAATCATAGGTGCATACTATGTAATTAAGAATAGTGAGAACATGACAGGCATCTACCTTGATTACGGCAAGAGACTTGTCACAAGCAAACCTAAATGGTCGCAGGCTATCAAACTAGCTACGCTACTAGATGAAGCCTACGATGAGGGTTTTGAGAGTGCAAGAGAAACCTATATGGATGACATAGGAGGTCTTGGTAGATGGTGAGGGCTGAAATAGAGGAAATTAAAGAGTTAATGGAGAATAGAGAAGTAAAGGAGGTTAAAATAAGTCATGCAGGCGAATTGATTGTTAGATTTAAAGATGGTGGGTTAGTAGTTTTAAGTCAAAATCCATTTAGAGAATGGTACGCAAGGGGGAGATAGTATGAGAGGTATGGATAAAAAGGTGGTTATACTGTTTACAAACAACCATATGAGATACTACATAGAAACAATTACAGATGATAATATTGAGCAGGTAAAGAAAGAATGGGGAGATATAGATGTAGTCATTGATGAAACGGATAACTTCAACAATTATGAAAAGGTACAGGAAGAATTGTATAATCCTACTACAAAGCATAATGGAAAGTTTGCAGTGATACATTGGATGGATTAGGAGATGATAATATGAATAGATTACAGGGTGAGGAATATCATATGCAAAAAGAAAGGTTGATTCCTGTCTCTTATAGTGTGACAAAGGCAGGCAACATTTGCCTTTATTACAGGGGAGGATTTAAGCATTATTTAAACGATGATGAAAAGTTGAAATTCAAGCCAGACGGATTAAAGAAGCGATGAAAGGGTGGTAGTATGTTGTATATAACTTATGCTAGTGGTGGAGAAACCTATTCTGATTTTGAAGTTGAGAAGTTCATCAATGGATATGAAGCAGTTGATTATAAAAAGTGTGATACTTATATTGACACATCGACAGAAAATATAATTTATGCAGTGCGAGTTGCAATTAAAGAAGGAAGACTTGATTGTGATTATGTGGTATTATATTTTGATGAAACAACAGTCAAATTCGACAAAGATGCAAAACCAATGAATGGGAATTATCCATCAACATATTTTGATTATGCACTTGATAAACTGATAGGAATTTAATAAAATTTTACTTTTAACAAGGAGGAATGTATATGGTAGAAGGTACTTGTGGTATTTGTGAACGGAAGATTGTAGTGAAAAAAGATGAGGATATAGTTGGAACTTCATATGGAAGTATTTGTAGTATTGAATGTTTTGATAAACTTTGTGATGAGGTCTTAGGTGCAGATAGAAATCAGTTTAGTCAATAAAAGTTTACTTTTATGAAAGGGTGATAATATGAATGGTCAAAAGTTTTATTGGGACAGTAAGACAAATATATTCTATCTGGTGAGTTTTGGAGAAGAGAGATATTTTGAGATAAATGAAGATAGTCCATTCCATAAACTATGTATGCACCTCTATTGTGGTGTATGGGATGGGATAGTCAAGAAGGACATTGAACGAAATTATAAAAAATGCACAAAAATAGAGCAAATAGATGGGTCTGAAAGTTTATAAAAACTCAATTTTATAGGGAGTGATAGTATGGCGTATGATTATAAGAGCAAAGATGGTCATTGCGAAAGCAATAATGCAGAATGGATTCATCATTGGAATAAAATTGGTGATGAAATGGAGCGAAATAAAAGACAATGGATAATGGATTTACGCTCACAAGGAGTAAAAGCTTCTCATCCAGACGATGGATGGGTTGACCGCAACGAGAATACAGTTTTCTTCTCGTATCCTCAATTTAATGATTATCCGCAAGTTGGAGACACTATTGCTTTAGGTTGGGATTGGAAATGGAGATTGGTTAAAGTGGTTGCGATAGTACCATGTTACTTTGGAACAGATATAAAATATGCATTTGAGCCAATTATTGAGCCAGAAAAAGAGAAGAAAAAGAGATGGTGGGAGTGGTTGTTCTATGGACTATAAAGAAAAGGCGAAGCACTTTTGGAAAGGTTGGGCAATAGGTCTGTTTACAGGAGTTTTAATGATGGTCGTACTATTTAAGTAGGAGGTGCAACATGTTCAAGAATCTATTCAGAAGACGAATGGAATGTAAGAATTGTGGTAAAAGGTATTTTAGTTGGCATGAGAGCTGTAGTGTTTGTTGTAGAAGTAACGTCATTGGTGTTAGAAGAGAAATTAAGGAGGAATTGCATATGTCAGTACCATTCTCTAATATGGAAGATATTGTATATTGTCACAATCCAGAACTAGCAAATGAAATTTTTGAGTTTCTTAGACAGAAAGGTTATCCAGTTGGGTTGTCTTCAACTGTGATTCAAACAGGCACGCATGGTGAGCAGGTCGTGAAGAAGCTAGATGTATACAAAAAAGGAAAAGAGGGACAGTAACATGAAAACGTTAGATGCAATATTGAAGAAACGTGAAGAATTGAGAAGTAAATTAAATAATTTAGAGTCGAATAAATTCAAATACTCTATTTCAAAATGGTCTGAAATGTCAGACCCAGAGAAAAGGGAGTATTCTCGTTTAATGAGCATGATTAATGCACTAAGCATACAGATTGATGCCCTTACATATGTAATCAATTATGATTCAGAATTAAGAGATTTTGCAGAAGAACCAAAATTTAAATATAAATCTGTTGACAGCAGATTTTAATGATGGTAATATGAGTACATAAGGAGGTGATGACATGAGCGAAAATTGTAAGTTTTGTGAAACACCGATGAATTACATCCTACACACACTGAATGACGGATTATGTTATGCTTGTAAATTCCAAAAGAGAAGTGCTCAACGGCTTTATGAAGAGTTAAATGGTGAATTTAGTAGATTAGATTGCCGAAAGGCTCTGATGATGTCTAATGGGCAATTTGAGAAGGCTAAAGAGTATTTAAGGAATATGGATACTAGTGCAAGATTAATAACAAGAGGAAGGAATGATTTGAATGGCTAGAGAACTAGTACATGAGAATACTTTTGGCAACCACTTAATGTATGAAGGTGCGATTGAGCATTCATTTGATACTTTGCCTAGTGAATGGGGTGGCATAGAAAATGTTAATGAAGGTGATTGTGATTGGCTACAAAACTACTATGAAGCAACTGTAACTATGGAAAATGGATTTATAGTAGAGTTAGAGCTTTTCTTTTCAGATGAAGAAGGCGATGAAGATTACCCTTGGGTTTGCAAGGCTTATAAAATGAATTAAAGGAGAGAGATTGAAATGAAGTTAGATTACGGCTCTGGAAGACAGCCAAAACAAGGATTTTTAACAAGTGATTTTGTCGGTACGCCTAACTATGACTACTACATAAAGGACTACAAGGTCTTAGGAGCTAAAGACCATTCATTCGAAGCGATTCATTGTCGCAACGTTATTCATCACATACCAGAACAAGACCTGCCTACACTATTCAACGAGTTCAAACGTCTATTGAAGCAGGATGGTCTTCTAATCATTTCAGAGCCGAGAAAGGAGTTTCATGAGCAAAATAAGCTCTTAGATTGGATTTGGTATCGTCATTTGGTTAATGATACAAATATCATGATACCAGATGAATATGTTGACTATAAACAGTATTTAGTAGACTTTGACATTATTCACAGCGAAGACGAATATAACAATGAAGTCATCACATTAAAGCTTGGAGCGTGATATCATGGGTAGAAAGAAAAATCAAAAGCTAACTAAGGAAGAGCGATTCAAGGAAGCTTTCATGAAGTTTCAGAAATCAAATTTAGATACGCAGGCACTATTAGAGTTTATTGCTGTAAGCTCTAGTGTTACTAGCTTTGGCGATGGATTATCATACAACCATCTAGAAAAGTATATGTATGAAGCAATGGAGGAATATGTTGAGAAAGGGTTGCAAGAAGTATTGGCATTAGGCTATTCTATGACAGAAGCCTTAAAAATGCTTGATATGGATGAGGTTGCTAGTCAAGAGATGTATGAAACTATTGTTGACAAAATTCGTAGCGGAAAAGAATAAAAATAATAAATTATCTGTTGACAGCAGAATAAAAGTCATGCTACAATAAGCTTGTAAACAAAAAACAAACACAAAGGGAGATTATAACATGAAAAACTATGAATTTGCAAATGAAAATGATGTAAACGAAAATGGAAGCTTATTAAATCCAATTGAAATCCATGCTTGTACGGATTGCGGTTACTACTGTGACCACATGCAGAAGGCAAAAATTGAGAAGTGCCCAGATTGTGGCGGTACAGATTTCGAAGAGATTAACGAATAGCAAATTAAGCAGGTAGTCCAAATCGACTAATTAACAATATATATAAAGATATATACAACATAAAGATATACAAGAAAGATATAATATATATTGTATTAATCGACATAAGCTACCTGCTAAAAAAGCTATTGACAAAAGCTAATGATAACCATATAATAAAAATCGGAGGTTGGACAAATGGGAAAAACTACAATTGAAATCAAATTAGCAAATGGTGAGCACATTAAAGAGGTGGTAACAAACGAATTGGTTGAACACTTTGCAATACAGTATAAAAACCATGTTGACTTTTCAGAGAGAGTAGATACAGTGCCTTACACATTTGAGCAATTCGTTGCAGAGCAGTTGAAATTCCGTAAAGAGAAAATTAGAAAGGCAGTTGAGTTTATCAATGGCAAAGAAGAAGAAGCGAAATAAGAAGAAGACAATTGGTGTCATGACACAGAATCGTGGTGTCATGCCACCTCCTGCAAGAGCAGATGAAAAGAAGAAGAAAAAGAATGACCGCAAGAAGGTAAGAGAGAAGCTTAGAAAGGGTGATTACGATAGCTAAGAAGAAAGAGCCAAAAGGATTTTGGGCAGGCTTCTGGTCAGTCCTTGGAGATATATGTGAAATAATCTTTGGAATACTTGAAATTATATTTCTGTTTCTTAAAAAATAACAAAACGTAAAGGTGGAATTATTATGAAAACACTATTAAAAGGTTGGTCAACATTCGAATTAACATGGTTAACATCATTCACAGCACTTATCATCTACATGTACTTTGCATTTGATGATACATTAATTGGGCTAGCATCCTCTCTAACTGGTATGTTGTGCGTAGTTCTAGTCGCCAAAGGGAAGATAGGGAACTACTTCTTTGGGGCAATTAACACAGCGTTATACGCTTACATAGCTTACAGTGCACAGCTATATGGTGAATTTATGCTAAATGCTTTCTTATACTTCCCAATGCAATTCATTGGATTCTATGTTTGGAGCAAGAACAAGTCAGTAACAGAAAATGAAACAGTAGTAAAAGCTAAGAAGTTAACGAAAAAAGGTTGGTTATACGTAGCATTGACAGTTTTAACAGTTGGAATCTTATACGGTGTATTCTTACATATGATTGGCAGTAAGCAAGCAGGTATTGATGGATTCGCAGTAACACTATCAATTACAGCTCAACTTTTAATGCTTAAACGATATGCAGAACAATGGTTATTATGGATTTGTGTTAACACTTTAACTATCATTCTATGGTTTAACGCTTTCATGCACGATGGAGGAAATGTTACAGTATTAGTTATGTGGTGTGCCTACCTTTGCAACAGCATCTATGGTTACATCAAATGGTCGAAAAATGCGAAAGAACAAAATGAGGTGGCGTAATGAGCAAGACAGTAGGAATGTACGGTGGAAAATTTTACCCAATACATATGGGTCATGTATTTGCAATGACAATGGCATCAACGGTGGTTGATGAGCTTCATGTAATAGTTTCATACGATGAAGAATATGAACAGAAAGTGCTTAGTAAAGACAGTTTTCTACCACACGTAAATCACAAACAACGTTTGAGATGGTGGAAGGAAATCACAAAAGATATGCCCCATGTACATGTACATGCTGTATATGAAGAAAATACAGGTAAGATTGAAAGTTGGAAAGAAGGTGCGGAAGGGATTAAGAAAGCTGTTGGTGAACCTATCACCCACGTATTCTCTTCCGAACATGCTTACACAGAATTTTTCAATGTGTTATACCCAGATGCAGAACATGTTGTAATTGATGCGAATCGTAGAAAGTATCCAGTATCAGCTACTAAGCTACGAAAAGAAGGTGTGTATGCAAATTGGGAACTTCTACCAGAAGTAGTAAGACGACATTATGTTAAGAAAGTAGTTGTTGTAGGGACTGAATCTTGTGGCAAATCAACACTTGTCAAGAATCTAGCAACACTGTATAATACTAATTATGTAGAAGAGTATGGTCGTACATTCTATGAAGAGCTAGGTGGATGCGAAGACATCACAATGCCAGAAGATTACCAACTGATTGCGTATCAGCATAAGGTGAATGAAAACAAAGCTCTGGACGGTGCGAACAAAGTGTTATTCATTGACACAGAAGCTATCGTTACACAGTATTATCTTAAAGCGTACTTGAACCAAAAAGATGCTCTATTAACACGTATTGCTAATCAGCAGGACTATGATTTATGGATTTTCCTAGAGCCAGATGTTAAATGGGTTGATGATGGTACTAGAACGTTTGGAGAGCAACATGTGCGTGAAGAGAATAGCGAAGAGCTAAAGTACATGTTGAAGTATCTTGGAGTCAATTACATAACGATTAACGGTAATTATGTAGAAAGAATGAAAAAATCTATAAAACTTGTAGACGGATTGTTGACATAGTAAAAAGATAATGGTATATTGTATTCAAGGGATAGGGGTTAACATAAAGAGGGATTGAAAAATCCCTCCTAAATTTTACTTGACAATCCTTTGACAGCAGAGTATGATAAAAGCAAATAATAATCATTTAAGGAGTGAACACAAATGAGAGTAGAAATGACTGATGGAATTAGGTATAGAAGTAATGAAACTGGTGAAATCTGGATTCTAATTGAAGATTATAATGGTAGTTGGTATCTTAGAAGAAGGAATCCAAATGGTGGTCTACATAAAACATTATCAGCATCTATTAATGCAATGAGAACAGCGTTGCAACTGCATTACACAATGGTAGAAGAGCCAAGCCTAGAGGAAAAAGCAAAAATCTATGATGAACTACATTCTTGGTATTTATGGCTTCGACATAGAACGAAGAATGGTAAGGTTGACAAACAGCATGTAGAAACATTCTTAAAAGGTGTCAGAAAAGAATTTGAAGGAGATGATTCTGAATGAGCTGTATCGTATGTGGAGGTAAAATTGTACGAACATGTAAGTGTCCACGTGGCGACAGAATGTGCGAAAGGGGTCATGAGTATCATTGGTCACCACATCATCAAGAATATCATCAAGGCAAAAGTGACCACGCAATGCCAGATGAGCTGTGTTGCATAGGTAATAAACTCGAACTACCAATACATATTGTGTATATAACAAAAGTGGGTGATGATTGGGATAGCGAAGAGTATGAATTAATACGTGGATATGAGGATTTAGAAGAATACAAGAGTGGCGAATTTGAGAAGAAGCAGTTGAAAATAAATGGAATAGATTGGGTTGACATCTCAATACAAGAAAATGTGAGCGATACATATCTAAGAGGTTTATTAACGGTTGATGAATACTTTAACTTTATGGAAGTAGATATAATTACAAAGGGGATGGAGTAAATGGCTAAAATCGAAATCAGATTAACTAAGGCAGAAATATTCAAAGCTATGAAAGAATATGTAAACAATCACTATCCGAATATGGATGCGAGTAACGCATCTATATTCACTCAATATAATTCACTGCAATATGGAGTTGTGGAATGTCAATATTCAGCAGATGATAAGGAGGAAAAGTAATATGGAGCAATTTAAAATCATCGACAAACACGATAAAGTTCTAGCTAGAGGTATCACACTTAAATCAAATGTAACGCTGTTAGAGTGGTCTAGTGCAATCAAAACACTATCATTCTATGATAACATCGAACAGGTGAAAGAATTTGTCTGTAACGAAAGCAAGGATACAAAGTTAATCGTATTGAAATCTAAATGCAAGGAACGATTACGAGAATACTATCTGGAACGTAACGAAGATTTCAGTGGTGTGAGTGGTACTGGAATCGTAGCACAGGGAGTTGTAATGCCAAGTGGAAAATGTATTCATGAGTGGTCAGAGTCATATGTGACATCTCATAACATCTATCCTAATATCAATGCTGTACAGCACATTCATGGTCACGAAGGTAGAACGATTGTAAAATTTGTAAACGAAGGGGAGAATTAAGATGAGTGAGCATTTAATTAATACATGGCATTGTGATGAGGAAAACTGCAATGGAACTTTCTACACTAACTTAGAAGATATGCCAGAGAGCTGTCCTTTCTGTGACAGTGAATACATAGCAGATTCAAAAGTATTAAAGACAGAGCCGTTAATATGAGTAAATTTTATTATTGGGTCGAAAGAGCATTTTGGATTACTATTGGAGCGTTGATTAGTCAATTCATTTGGGTGCTACTTAGATAAATTCTTACTTTTATGAAGGAGTGATAATATGATTGATACAGTATGGTCAAAGTATAGAGTTGAGTTTGGGTTTGTCGATGGTAAAAAGGGTGCGTATCTTGGTGATACAGTAGAAGAATTGCATAGTGTTATTGACAGTGACAACAGATTAGAAAAATGGTTGATAGACACTTTAAAATATGGTTATTTTTGGGAGTTTAAAGATAAACCATATGAGACAAAGCAATATACAATAGATAACTGCATGGGTTTTATGTGGACAGTTAGATAAAATTTCCCTTTTATGGAGGTGATGATATGATTCGTGCAACAATGCAGATTATTAGAGCGATACATAAATACAAAGATGAGTTTCCAATTCTCTTTAGTGAGTTTGAGAGAGAGAAAAAGAGGTATAAAGATGAAGCAAGAAAAAGTGGATACAAAAGAAAGTTAAAAGGGGATTGGTTGTTTGTATCAGATGAAGCAAAGCAGGAGTATTTATCGCTTGTTGAAAAGTATTTGAAGGTTAAGAAACTTCCAAGCAATAACAGAAAGGTTTGGATAACTACTTCTGGTGGTGGAAAGCATGTTGGATTCTATGAAGATGGTAAATGGTGGTACAACGTTTCAAGCGATAAAAAGGTTGAGGAAAAATATACCGTTATTAGATGGCAAAAATACGATGGGAGTTGGTAATGATGGAAGAGAAAATTAGAGAATATGTAAAGAGAGAGCTAGAAAGGCTTTCTAATGGTGTTAAATCAGTAGAGCTAACTGGTGTATATCCTAGTGTATTAGAATCAGTAATTGGTGGATTTGATTGGTCAGAAGCAGATACAAATGGATGGCAAGTAGATTATTGGCTTACAACTGACAAGTATGACATTTCTGGTAGCATGTATTATGGAACGGCAACAATTTCATTGAAGGAGTGATAGTATGAGAGTAGTCGGAACAGTAGAAATCAGATTTGCAGTAAATATTGATGCGGAAGACATTGGTGATTGTGCAATGCCACTTAATGAATCTGAAAAGATGATTAAGAAGGCAATTGAAGAGAAATACGATGTAACAGTCACTCACAGAGATGTATATGTTGAGGATTGGAGATGATATTATGTGGGGATGGAAACCTAATTGGTGGCAAACTATATTTTTCATCATACTTATTATCTACTCAAACATCGTAAGCTTCCCATGTTTCATATTACAGTCAATGGGATTCAAAGCGAGAAAATATGCGAAATGGTTGTGTAAAAACGGTCTTGACCAATTAACATTCTTTTACGATATTAAAGTCTATAGAGACTAATAGGAGGATTAAACATGAAAACACGAACAATTCCTAAAAAGGTAATTGGCTATAGTGATAGAGCAATCATTATAGAACACAAAGGAGAAAAACGTCTTGTAGGTCTTGGAATCCCTAAGAAGATGAATTTAGAAGAGCTAGTAGGCAAGATGGTAATCATTAAACATATGGTGCAAGAAGACCAAGAAGACCACATTCTTGCACCTGTGTTTATGGGTGTTAATGAACTGCTAACTAAGTATATGAAGGAGATGGGAAAATGAAAAACTACTTGAAAGTTGTAGCGGAAGCGTATTGGTATATGGAGTTGCTTTATTTAGCTGTACTCATCCTGCATCTAACTGTTAAAACTGATGCGTTTGTCTTATCTTGGTATATGTTAATCTCTCCAATTCCACTTGCAGTAATTGTTGCATACTTGCATCTTAAATTTGGAATGTTCAAAGAAGTTTTTGGGGAAGAATATTTAAAGTCTGTTGACAAGCGACAAAAGTAATGATATATTGTTATTACAAACACAAAAGGAGTGATTAGCATGTCATGCATGTACCCAAGAAAGAAAATGAAACCAGTAAAGAGTAAGAAAAAGACGTTAAAAATGATTGCTATACTTGGAGGACTATTGATTGCAGATATTGGATTACTAATGGCAACGCCTACATTGTTTAGAACCATTAACGATATGAAGGTTGAAGCATATAATGATACGCCTAGTGCAGACATATCGGTCTATAAAGATAAAACACCATATGGTACTTGTGAATATCTTGTTGTAGAAACAAAAAGAGAAGATGGTGGCGTTGCAATCACACCACGTATGAAACCTACTGACTATCAAAATGGAGGTAAACATATCTGCCGTAAATAGTGTGTTACACAATACATAAACTGCATACAATAGATTAAGGAGGGATGACATGAAAAAGAATAAGCCGTTGTTTTTCACAAAACACCAATTGAAACGGATGGCTAAACGTGGTATGTCAAAGCCAATCGTTCAAGCTGTTGTAACGAATGGCGAATGGGGAGATGGGAATGAACCTTTCTCTTACCAGATTGAATACAAAGGTGTAATTGTAATCTTATATGAACAAAAGGTACAATATAATGTATCGTCCTGCAAGTTGAATCGTGAGCATACAGTGAAAGCCGAGAAAATGGCTAAAGAGCTTGGGATTGACTTTTGGAAAGCGGTGCATAAGATTGTCAAGAACATAGACTTTACAGAGGAGATTGCGAATATTGTTTAGAATATTTGCGATTTCCGTTGACAAAAGCTAAAGTTAATCATATAATGTGTATATGAAATACGAAATGGGGAGTGAGTGATGACAAGAGTATTGATTAGAGATTTGAAAAAATATTGCGACAAACGTAAGCATGGAACGCAATTAGAAAGGTTTGAGGAACTAGGATTATGGAAGCGTTTAAATCAAGTGGAAGAATGGGAATGGGAGATAATCGACCACGCACTGGATAGATTGGAAGAGAAGGGTATTGAAGCAACACGCCACGACATCATCTCTACAATTAGTAATTCCTCCATCATAGAATACCGCATAGTCTACAACAAAAGACATCGGAAATATGAAGAGCGTGTAGTATTACGTTCGAAAGCAATTGTCAACAGAAATTACAATTTACATGCAGTGTTTAGTTTGACAAACAATAACGTTATATCCGTATGGATGAACCACGTGAAAGACCGACACAAGACTCTAGATTGGGGCTTGTACGATAAGAACATGAAAGTATTAGGAGTGTGACATATGGATACGTTTACTAAAGAAGAGTTGTTAACGTTTAACGAGTTTCTACTTGGTCGTGGAAGACCAGTTCAACAAGACGGAATCGGCTACAACAAGGCTGATTTCGGTGCTTGTAGGACGTATTATAATGGTTTAAGCGATTCTCAACTTGCAGACCTTGCAAAGAGACTAGTCAAGTATTCTAAAACGCAATTAAAAGTAGAGAAAGAGAAAATGGAAGAAACTGCAAGACAGTTATCAAAGATAGCAAGTATACATAATCGTAGTAATGGTATAAGCATAGCAAAGCTAGAATCTGGTACGTTAATTAGTTTTCGTTACAACGATAAGTACATACAAGTATTAAAGAAACAACCAATTAGAAAGTATGATAAAGAGACTCAATGTTGGATAGTCCCAGACAATAAGCTAATTGACACCCTGTTAGCATTAGAGAAAGCAGGGGCAGATGTAAAGAATGCTATAGATTATGCTAAGAGAAATATAGTGACCAAATATTATAAAAATTATGTATAAGGAGTGATGTTCTTGTACAATATGTGTGAAAGATAGTCATTTATTTTAGTATTTCGCATATATTGTACTATCAAATATAAAGGAGATGTCTAAAATGTTATCAAAAATCAGCAAGACCGCACTAGCAATACTATTGGCAGGAGGTATAGTTGGATGCTCTCAAAAGGCAGAGCCAGTAGAGAAGCCGAAGACTGAACCTAAAGTAGAACAAGTAGACACACAAGCAGTAGAAAAGCAAAGAACAGTAAATTATCTTACTGCTGTTTCAAATTCAACAACTAACTCTGGGAAAGCATCTAAAGAAATTGGTGCACTGTTCCAGAAAGCATCTATGCATCCGCAACTTCTAATGAATGCAGATTGGAAATCGGACGTAACAAGAGAGTATGACAAAATCCAAGCAGATTACGATGCTATAAAAGGATATCGTGATGTGCCAGAGCAATACAAAAATACTCACAACACATTGTTACAAGGATACGATTACTTTATGCAGAGCCGAGTTAAAATAATGGAAGCAATTAATGAAGTGAATGCAGATAAGATGCAAGAAGGATTGGATTTGATTGGTAAAAGTACAGAATATATTACCAAGTCTACAGATGAGCTTATGAGCGTTCCTGTATCAAAATAATTGACAAGCAACAAAATTAATGATATAATTTGCTACAGAAAGCCCATATAAGGTCATGTTCTAAAAGCCTGTCAATAGAGGTACTTTTTGACAGTGTAAAAACTGGATAAAAGTCATGTTTTATGAAGTCTTAACCCCACTCAAAAGTGTCTCAATTGAGACAGTTTTACGTCATTTGACACGATTCGACAAAACTGCTAGAATTTAATCGAATGATTATATGCATAAAAACCCTTGCGAGTGGGTATAACTATAATAAGACTTATAAAACAAGGAGTGGTTTTGGTGATGACTATGACAAACACAAATGATAATTCTATATTTGATAAAGATGGATTGAAGGAACAATTTCTAAGTGAAATTAATGAAGGTACTGTTTTCAGCTACGAACGCATCTTTAAATACACTGCTAAACATGAGGAAGCTTTGGAAAAAGATGTTAGGTTGTTTACTTTTAGTCAATTAGAAACTGTTATGTATGACTTTAAATCCAATAATAGAAATACCATTGAAACTTACGCACGTATCATTTCAAGTTACTTGAACTGGTGTGTAAAACATGGACATATTAAAGAAAATGTATTAGCTGTACTTAAACCTACTGACTTTGAAAAGTATTTGACAAATGAAGAAGTTTATACTACTGAAAAAGGTCTTAGAAGATATGAAGACAGATGTGCAAACTATCAAGATTCAGTAATCTTACGACTTTCATTTGTAGGAGTAGGCGGTAAACAAATGAGCGAAATCCGCAACTTAAAAATAGAAGATGTTGATTTTGAAAATAAACGCCTACACCTTGTAAATACTTTAAAAGAAGATGACAATGGTTTTCCAGTTAAATTTACAGAAAGATTTTTAGATGTTGACGACAGAACTTTAGAATTAATCCAAGGGGCAATTTCTCAAAGAACTTATATGAAGAAAAATGGTGAAATGGTTGCACAGGACAGAATCAGAAAATATACTGACCTTGCTAATAATGATTATGTAATCAGAGCTTCTTTAACTAAGATTGAGAAAAGCCTAAATGCACCAGTAGATAAATTCGTAGTATATAGAAGAATGAAAAACATGGCAGAAGCTTTAGGATTCGATAAGCTTACAGCTAAATACGTACAAAGAAGCGGTATGATGTACTTTGCGAATGAGCTTATCAAAGGTAATAATGAATTGTCTTTAGATGACATCAAGATTGTAGCAGACCGATACAATATGAAGTCTTACCACAATCTGAAAGGATTCCTTGATTTACAGCACATTCGACAAACATATCCGCAATAAGAGAGGATGAGGAAAATGTCAAGAGTGGTAGAGCATAAAAAGGATATTAAGTTGAATAGAGAGAAATTGCATAAGATTTTAGAGAGCCAGAAAATGGAATATATTGAACTTCATAACAAGGTTTCCACAAAATTTGGATTAGACCTGCAATATAAAGGATTCATGAGCTTGATGTCGAATAAGTCAAGTTGGAAATTATTGTATGCACATGCAATTGCAGATGTGTTAAACATCAATTACACCGATATATTTGAAATTGTAGATGTTAAAAAATAATTAAAGGAGGTGATGCAAAAAAGCTTGTATGCAAAGCGATTACATGTTACAATAACGTTACAAGGTAAGGGAGCGGAAAGCAAACGACACTTGATAACAAAATAAGGGAGAGTGGATGCATGGTGGCTAATTCAATCGAAGGATTTATAAGGTCACTTGATTTACCGCAAGAGTCAACAGTTTTGTTTCAAACGATTGGCGACTGCCATTCGTTTTACATAACGAATTACGGTAGAAATACTTGCGTAGCGGATGATATTCTGGACTACAGAGAAAGCAAATTGGAATCATCCAACATAACTCTTGAAATGTTTGTTAGTATGTGCTCAACTAAGGGGATAAAGACTGCATTTCAAGAAACATTCTTACAGTGTTTTGATGGAGAGGATTTAGCATTCATTTACGAATCGTTGTCAAGCGGTAAAGTCACATTAGAAAGTATCTATAGTCAATTTAAAATGAATCCAAATAAAAATATTTTAAGTTATGTACTATAGTTAGTTGACAAACGATAAAGTTAATGATATAATAAGTATTGTTGATGGGGAAAGAGTTAAAAATTCTTTTCCTTCACCATAAAAGCAAAAAATAATTACATAATTGGGGGAAAATAAGTTTATGACAAACGAGTTAAAACAAACGAAAAACAGCTTCAAATTTATTGGAAAGGTAACAGGAATCGACAAAGAGCACGCTTTTAAAGAAGACAAAGCGACAAAAGGTAAAATGCTAGGGCAAACTTATCGTGCATTACGATTCGGTGTAAAAACATCTGAAACAAATACAATGAATGTTGAAATGTTTGACTTTGAACCAGAAGAAGTTTTCATGTGGAATAGCGACAAAAAGAAAAAGGACAAGGGTTACAAAGGTGACCGTATTCCATTCGCTCAATGGGAAGATGAGCAAGAAGAACTTCGTGAGCAAGGTTATGCAGTATTACAAACAAGAATTGGCTTAAATTATGGTGAAGATGGAAAATTAGTAAGCAAAGGTTTACCAAGTTTCGTAGCTTCAAAAGAAATCTTTGAGAAGCTTGATAATGGCGACAGCGTAGTTGTCGAAGGGGAAATCCGCTACGGTCATTACGAAGACCGAGAAGGTAAGACAAAAGAGAAAAAGACTTATACTATTAAGAAAATTTTCCGCTTAAAAGACATTGATTTCGAAGATGAGAAATTTGAAGAAGTTACATACTTTGAGCAAGAAATGGTATATGTTGATGCAATGGTTGAAGCGAAAGAAGGCAAGGCATTCGTTACAGCACGTCACATTAACTACAATAAATCATTCCATGATACACAGATGGAAATTGTATTTAAAGACGAAGAAGGCAATGTAGATGCAGGTATGAAAAAATTAGCTGATGCATTCGCTAAGAAAATTAAATTCGGCGACCTTTTAACTGTACGTGGTAACGCATTAAATCGTGTTATTGTGGAAGAAGTTGCAGGAGAAGAAGATGAGGGCGAAGAAGTAGATATGCTAAATCTTTTAGGTGGTAAATCTAAGCCTAAACATGCACAAGCATTCGTTTCTCGTACATACATTAGTGCAATGCAAATCGAAGGTGTAGATGCTTGGGATAAGAAAGTTTACACAGAAGAGGATTTCGAAGAAGCTAAAAAAGCAAGTGAGCTATTAACTAAGAAGAAAGATGATGAGCTTTCTGAATTAGGTGGTAGAGAGAAGAAGGATAATAACCCATTCGCAGGTGACGATGAAGTATTCTCTGATGATGACATTGACGATTCAGATTTACCATTCTAATATAAACTAGCAACTTGATAAACATCAAAGATAATGATATAATATTATCATGTCAAACCTTACAACATGAGAACGTAGGGGCGAAAATACTAAAATAGTAAGAACGCCCCCTTACTTGCATTTTATATGCGAGAAAAGGGGAAAATATTAATGTCATTCTTAAAAACTTTAAAAGCAAATAAACCAGTAGCATCTCTTGAAGGGTACTTTATGGCAATGTTAGCACCAAGTAAATTCGGTAAAACAACTTGGTCTGTAGACACTGTACGTGAGCATTATAATGGTGATATGGATAAAGCATTACTATTAGCAACAGAGATTGGTTACAAAACTATGGATGGCGTATTCGCTATTCCAGTAACAGGTTTTGACTTCGCAGAAGAAGAAGATGGCGAACAAAAAGGATTCATCGAAGTAGTAGATGAGTTAATTGATAATAAAGACGAAATTCCATTCCGATTCATTATCATTGATACAATCACTGCATTAGAGCGTTACGCTGTAGCGTATGCAATCCGAAAAGCAAATCGTGATGACCAACCACAGAAACGTTACACAGACATTTCAGATATCCCTTGGGGTAAAGGTTACACGTTGGTTGCAGAGCATATCTACCAACAAATTGACCGTCTGAAAAAAGCAGGATTCGGTGTATTAGTAATCGGTCACTCTAAAACTAAGAAAATCAAAAATCGTGATGGTTACGAATATGACTACACTGGATTAAACGTTTTAGGTAAAACATCGGATATCATTGAGCGTGAAGCTGATATGATTATGTACGGTGACATCATGGTTAAAGAAGGCAAAGATGGTAAGCCAGAAACAACACGTGTGTTGCGATTCCGTAGTGATGGTAATATCTTATGTGGTACTCGTTTCCGTAACTTCCCTGCTGAAATTAGCAATGACCCAAAAGAATTTTTAGCAGAGTTTAAGAAGGCTGTGGAAGGCTCTTCTATCTCTAAAGTCGAAAAGGTTAAAGAAGTTGCGAAAGAGGTTGCAAAAGAAGAGCCAATACAAGAAGTGGTTGAAAAAGACCCAGAAGTACAACATGCAGAAGAAGTTGAAGTAACTGTTGATTCTGTGAAAGCAGAAATTGCTTCACTTGTAGCAGATATGGAAGTAGCTACTAAGCGTGAGTGTGCAGGCAAATTTAAAGAGGTTTTAGGTCAAGCGGATTACCGCAAATCAAACGACTTAGATGCTTTACAAGAAGCATTAGAGTTTGTTAAATCTCTAGCTTAATACATAAAGGAGTTTGGTAGGTTAAGAGTTTAACCTACCAAATCTCGTAATAAGGCTAAACTAGGAGGAAATATGAATAAAAATTATATTATAGGTGGAGTGATGACAGTCAATTTAATGTTGACAATAGGCGTAGGTGCTTATTCTTACAACACAATTGACAGAAAGAATGCGGAAATCAGTGATAGCAATAAGACTATCAAAAAATTGAATGATAACAATGCTGATAAGGACAACCGTATTAAGAATATCCAAGCTCAATTGGATGAGTTAGATAAAAAATTTCAAGAATCAGAGAAAGTAAAATCCGAACAGGAGAACACTATCAATGAACAGTCCAAGAAGATAGAGGAACAACATTCAACTGTTGAAGGCTATCAGCAAAAAATCCAAGAACTGGAAAAAGAATTAAGTTTTAAAAAACAAAAGAAAGGAAGTGATGTGAAAAAGGAAGCAAAAGTTGAAAAGCAAGAAGTGCAACAAGCACCTACTGTAGCAAAAGAAGAAAAGAAATCTAGTGGCAGAACTATCACAGTTGAAGCTACTGCATATACAAACCATCCAAGTGAGAATGGTACATACGGTGGAAAAGTCGTTACGAGAACAGGCTTAGATATTTCTAATAACATCACTTATAACGGCATGGGAATTATTGCAACCGACCCTAGCGTAATTCCTTTAAATAGTATTGTAGAGATTGAAGGTCTTGGAACTTACATTGCTCTTGATACTGGTAGTGCAATCCAAGGTAATAGAATTGATATTCTAATGGGT
>Ga0256907_1000074_pt1 | contig 31403 bp, 30 predicted proteins | sample MC6MC0745MT_FD_186329 | JGI IMG/M metagenome (GOLD analysis project Ga0256907, IMG submission 186329) | Metatranscriptome of enriched soil aggregate microbial communities from Iowa State University, Ames, United States - MC6-MC0745-MT... | ecosystem: Environmental > Terrestrial > Soil >... | reverse complement strand
CTGGCTGCCAGCGTGGCGTTGGCCGAAACGGTAGCCGCCTGACGCATCAACCGTGCCGGCTGCGGCTATCGGCGGGCGCCTCGTCGCGCGCGTTCATGCCGTAGTCGCGCAGCACGTGCGCAACGCGCAGCCGATAGTTCTGGAATACGCCGCCGCGGCCCGCTTCCTGGGCGCGGCGGTGCGACTCCAGCGAGCGCCAGCGCTTGACGGCGTCTTCATCGCGCCAGAACGACAGAGACAACAGCTTGCCCGGCGTGCTCAGGCTTTGAAAACGTTCCACCGAGATGAAGCCGTCGATGGTCTTGAGCTCGTCGATCAAACCGGCGGCAATGTGCAGATAGGGATCGGGGTTGCCGTTGGCGGGTTCAACTTCGAATATCACGGCGATCATGGCTACGGTTCCTTGAACAAATCAGATCGGCACAGTATTCGCCACCTTTGCCAGCAACGATTCGATGGGCGCCGAACTGTGCCCGCGTCAGCCCGCGTCAGCCAGCAGCGCCGCGTACCCCTGGCGCGAATCTGGCCATTGCAGCGTGAAGCCGCTGGCGCGCAGCCGTGCGTTGCTGAGCTTCTTGCTGCCCACATTGGCCGGGGCCGGGGCGATACGCGGCGCGGGTGCGCCGATCATTGCTGCAAGCTCGGCGTAGAGCGTGTGCAGCGGCAGCGGCGTGTCGTCGCAGCCGATGTAAACCGGATCAACCTTGGGCAACCGCGCCAGATGTACGACGGCGGCGGCCGCGTCGTCGATGTGGATGCGGTTGGCCCAATGCTCAGGCTGCGTCGGCGCGCCTGCCGCGCCGCTGCGCAGCCGCTCGATCAATTGCAGCCGGCCCGGTCCGTACAGCCCCGCCAGCCGCAACGCGGTGGACGACAGGCCGCGCGCGGCCAGCGCGGCTTCCGCTTCCAGCAGCACCTGGCCGTTGAAGCCTTGCGGTGCGGGCGGCGTGTCTTCGTTGACCCAATCGCCTTGATGTTCGCCGTACACCGCGCTGGATGACACGAACACCACGCGTTTGAGTTCGGACGTATCCAATGCGTTCAGCACGTTCTGCAAGCCGTCGATGAACACGCCGCGATACAACGCCTCGTCGCGCCCGCCCGGGGCGGGCAGGTGGATCAGCCGCGTCACGCCCTGTGGCAACGGGGGCAGCGCATCCGCGCGGGTGATGTCGCCTTGCAGCCATTGGATGCCGCTGTCGTCGGCGGGCGGGTGGCGGCGCAGCGCGTGCACGTGGTCGCCGCGCGCCAGAAAACGCCGGGCCACGCGCTGGCCAAGATCGCCGCAGCCAATGAGCAATATGCGTTCAGTCATGATGTGCCGCCTGAAAAAAAAGGCACCCCAAGAGGTGCCTTGTGGCAGGGGAGTTGCCCCTGGCCTGGATTACATGCCGCTGTACACCGGCCCTTCGCCGCCTTGCGGCGCCACCCAGACGATGTTCTGGGTGGGGTCCTTGATGTCGCAAGTCTTGCAGTGCACGCAGTTCTGCGCGTTGATCTGCAAGCGGTCGGCGCCGTGGTCGTCCTTGATGAACTCGTACACGCCAGCGGGGCAGTAACGCGCTTCGGGCCCGCCGTACTTGGCCAGGTTGACCTGCACCGGTACTGACGGATCTTTCAAGGTCAGGTGGATGGGCTCGTTTTCTTCGTGGTTGGTGTTCGAGATGAACACCGAGCTGAGCTTGTCGAAGGTGAGCTTGCCGTCGGGCTTCGGGTAGTCAATGCGGGCGCATTGCGATGCCGGTTGCAGACAGGCGTGGTCGGGCTTGCTGTGGCGCAGGGTCCAGGGCATCTTGCCCTTGAACAGCAGTTGCTCAACGCCGGTCATCACCGTGGCGATGGTGCGGCCCTTCTTGAACCACTGCTTGAAGTTGCGCGCCTTGTTCAATTCGGCGTGCAGCCACGAGGCTTCGAAGGCCTTCGGGTAAGCGGTGAGCTCATCCTGGCGGCGGTCGGCGACGAGCGCGTCGAACGCGGCTTCGGCGGCCAGCTTGCCGGACTTGATGGCGGCGTGGCTGCCCTTGATGCGGGACGCGTTCAGGAAGCCCGCTTCGCAGCCAACCAGCGCGCCGCCCGGGAACGTCAGCTTGGGCAGAGACAGCAGGCCGCCTGCCGTGATGGCGCGCGCGCCGTAGGCGATGCGCTTGCCGCCTTCGAACGTGCCGCGGATGGCGGGGTGCGTCTTGTAGCGTTGGAATTCGTCGAACGGCGACAACCAGGGGTTGGCGTAGTCCAGGCCGACGATCATGCCGACGGCCACGATGTTGTTGTCCAGGTGGTACAGGAACGAACCGCCGTAAGTGTCGGAATCCAGCGGCCAGCCGGCCGTGTGGATGACAAGCCCCGGCTTGGATTGCGCCGGGTCGACTTCCCACATTTCCTTGATGCCGATGCCGTAGGCTTGCGGGTCGCGGCCGTCGTCGAGTTTGAAGCGTTCGATCAGCTGGCGGCCCAGTTGGCCGCGCGCGCCTTCGCCGAAGACGGTGTAGCGCGCATGCAGTTCCATGCCAGGCTGGTAGTGGTCGGTGTGCGAGCCGTCGCGGGCCACGCCCATGTCGCCGGTGGCCACGCCGCGGACAGCGCCGTTTTCGTCGTACAGCACCTCAACCGCGGCAAAGCCCGGGAAGATGTCCACGCCCAGCGCTTCGGCCTGCTCGCCCATCCACTTGACGACGTCGCCCAGGCGGACGATGTAGTTGCCTTCATTGTGGAAACAGGGCGGCAGCAGCCAGTTCGGCGTGGTGCGTGCGCCGTTTTGCGACAGGAACAGGAACTTGTCCTGCGTGACGGGCACATTCAGCGGCGCGCCTTTTTCCTTCCAGTCGGGGATAAGCTCGGTCAGCGCCAGCGGGTCCATGACGGCGCCAGACAGGATGTGCGCACCCAGTTCCGCACCTTTCTCAAGGACGCAGACGCCGATTTCCTGATTCTTTTCAGCGGCCAGCTGCTTTAGACGGATTGCGGTGGCCAGGCCGGCGGGTCCACCGCCAACCACGACCACGTCATATTCCATCGACTCGCGTTCAGACATTTGCAAAGCTCCCCGTATGTATTCCATATTTGGCTGGAAGTATTATCGGCGATTGTATTGCAGGCGGAGGCCGTGCACGCCTTCGTATTTCTTTTAGCCTTCAGGAGTAATTGGTGAACCCGGACAATCTGTCTGCGCGGATTCTGGCGGTGGGCGATACCCATCAGGTGGAATTGCCTTTGCGTTGGGGCGACTCTGACGCCTTGAATCATCTGAACAACACGCTGTATTTCCGCCTCATGGAAGAGGCCCGCATGCAGATCCTGTACGACGCGGGCTTTGAATTGCCCGCTGACAACGGCGCCATCCTGGCCCATGCCTCGTGCGATTTCCTGCGTCCGCTGACCTATCCCGCCACCGTGCGCGTCACGCACAAAGTGACGCGTATCGGCCGCTCCAGCGCAGAATTCGAGCTGCTGCTTGAGAAGGTGGGCGACGACGCCGGCCCCTATGCCCGCGGCCGCAATGTGCTGGTCTGGATGGATTACGTGGCCAATACGTCCGCCCCGTGGCCGCCCGAGGTGCTGGCGCAAATGGCCACGCAGTTCCAGGCGGCGGCTTGATGGCCAGCAAGTAACGGCGGGGCGGGGCCTTGCAGGCTCCTCCATAAAAGCCCGCGACGCTTCGGCCGTCATGCCGCTAAAATCAAGCGCAAAATCACAAAAGAAATAAAGGGGCGCGCCACCCTCGGCGCCGTCTCCCAGAGACATCGGGCCGTTTTCGATGCCGTCTGGGGCCGACGCCGGCAGCCGCGCTCCAAGGAAAAACAGGGCTCCCCCCGAATTTCTTGATTCCCAGGCGGGAACACCGTGCAAGCGGCGGGGCGGGCTCTCTTCGGTTAGACCTTAACTAGGAGTTGGAGCGATGGACAAGGTTTTTGCAAGCGCCCAGGAGGCGCTGGCAGGCATCGTCAAGGACGGTCAGATGATCGCCGTGGGCGGTTTCGGCCTTTGCGGTATTCCCGAAGCCCTGATCGCCGCGCTGCGCGATTCAGGCGTGAAGGACCTGACCTGCATCAGCAATAACGCGGGCGTTGACGGCTTTGGCCTGGGCCAGTTGCTGAACACCCGCCAGGTCCGCAAGATGATCGCGTCCTACGTGGGCGAGAACAAGGAATTCGAACGCCAATTCCTGTCGGGCGAACTCGAGCTTGAGTTCACCCCGCAAGGCACGCTGGCCGAGAAACTGCGCGCAGGCGGCGCGGGCATCCCCGCGTTCTTCACGCGTACCGGTGTCGGCACCATCGTGGCCGACGGCAAGGAAATCCGCGAGTTCGACGGCCAGCAATACGTGATGGAGCGTTCGCTGGTGCCGGACGTGTCGCTCGTCAAGGCGCACATCGCCGACCGCAGCGGCAACCTGGTGTTCCGCAAGACGGCTCGCAACTTCAACCCGAACGTGGCCATGGCTGGCAAGTTCACGGTGGTCGAAGTCGAAGAGATCGTTGACACCGGCAGCCTGGACCCCGACCAGATTCATCTGCCCGGCATCTATGTGCAACGGATCGTGCTGAACACGACGCCGGAAAAGCGCATCGAACAACGCACCACTCGCCCGGCCTAAGGAGAAAACGACATGGCATGGTCCCGCGATGAAATGGCGGCGCGCGCCGCGCGCGAGCTGCAAGACGGTTTTTATGTGAACCTGGGTATCGGCCTGCCGACCCTGGTGGCCAACCACGTGCCCAAGGGCGTTGAGGTGTGGCTGCAATCCGAAAACGGCCTGCTGGGCATTGGCCCGTTCCCTACCGATGATGAAGTCGATGCTGACCTCATCAACGCCGGCAAGCAAACGGTGACGACGCTGCCGGGCTCGTCGATCTTCTCGTCCGCCGACTCGTTCGCGATGATCCGCGGCGGCAAGATCAACCTGGCCATCCTGGGCGCGATGCAGGTGTCCGAAAAGGGCGATCTGGCCAACTGGATGATCCCGGGCAAGATGGTCAAGGGCATGGGCGGCGCAATGGACCTGGTGGCCGGCGTAGGCCGCGTCGTCGTCCTGATGGAGCACGTGGCCAAGAAGAAGGACGGCACGGAAGACATCAAGCTGCTGCCCGAATGCAATCTGCCGCTGACGGGCGTGGGTGTGGTCGACCTGATCATCACCGACCTGGGCGTGATGGAAGTCACCGAAAACGGCCTGAAGCTGCTGGAAACGGCGCCGGGCGTGACGGTGGACGAGATCCAGTCCAAGACGGCCGCCAAGCTGGACGTGTCGGCGGTCAAGTAAACCGCGGACCCGTCAGGCAACTGCCGACGCTCCAATGAAAACGCCCCGCAAGGGGCGTTTTCATTTTCGGCGGCTGTTCCGCTAGGCCGCCACGTTCAGCCGCATCCCCACATGCGGGATGCCATCTTCGATGTACTCCTCGGTGACCGGCTCAAAGCCATGGCCGCCGTAGTAGTTGCGCAGGCGGGCCTGCGCGCCCAGGTACATGGCGCGGCCGGGCCAGCGCTGGCGAACTTCCGCCATGGCGTGGCGGATCAATTCGTGGCCCAAGCCCTGGCCGCGCGTCCACGGCGCGGTGATCACGCGGCCGATTTCAATCTGCCCGTCTTTCAGCGACGGGTCCAGGATGCGGCAGTAAGCCGCCAGCTGGCCGTCTTGCCACGCCATCAGGTGGGACGTCTGGCCCGTCAGATCCTTGCCATCCATGTCCTGGAAGATGCAGTTCTGCTCAATGACAAACACTTCCGTGCGCAGCCGGAGGATGGCGTAGAGCTCGGGTACGGTGAGTTCCTGGTGGGGCTTACAGATCCAATCGGGCATTGCGTCAATCCAAGGCGGCTGGGGGTGAAAGTGGAGCGCGGATAGCGTACCTCAAACCGGCCCCGTTTCTTTTGGTGCACTGTTACATATATTCACGGGTATACCCTTAGTATGAAAAGGAATTTTCTTATTTAAAATTTGTGTGTAAACAGATTTACACAAACATCCGCTACGACACACCCCCCGAATCGATGAACAAGGCCGCACTTACGATCGCTGATCGGATCGCCCGGGCTCAGCCCGCGCTGAGCCGGACGCAGCACAAGATGGCCGAGTACGTGTTGGCGCACCAGTTCCGCGCCGCCACGATGACCATCGACGAGTTCGCGGCGGCGGTGGGCGTATCGGTGGCCACGGCGAACCGCTTTGCGCGCGCCCTGGACTTGCCTGGCTACCCGCAATTCCGCGCCGAACTGGCGCGCGGATTCGAAGCCGCGCTGGAACCCGTTGAAAAGCTGCGCACGGAGCTGGCGCATTCGGCCAGCGCCGTGCAGATCTTCGCCGCCACGCTGGAAGAAGACATCCGCAACGCGCAGCGCAACCTGCAAGCGCTGGATTCCGCGGCCTGTGAGCAGGCGGTGGAGGCCATTCTGGCCGCCGACCGCGTGTTCATCATCGGCTTTGGCGCCAGCGGCTTTCTGGCTGGCCTGCTGCAACGCGGCCTGTGCATGCATCTGCATTCCGTTGAATCGCTGGCCGGTCCCGGCGGCGTGTCGCATGCGGCACGCCAGATGTCGCGCATGACGTCCAAGGACCTGGTGATTGCCATCGGCTTTCCGCGTTACCTGGCTGACACCGTGACGCTGGCCGCCGCGGCCAAGCAGGCCGGCGTGCCCGTGCTGGTGCTGACCGACAAACCCACGTCTCCGCTGGCGCCCACGGCATCCGTCGTGTTGTACGCGTTTTCCGCGCGCCAGCTGATCCCCAATTCCGAAACCGCCGCGCTGGGCTTGATCGAAGCCTTGTCTGCCGCGGTGGCTTATCGAGCCAAGAATTCCGTCGCGGCCGCCGCTGGGGTGACCCAGTCCGTGATGCCGTGGCTCATCCATGGAGTAGGTAAACGATGATTCAACCCGTGATTGCCATTCACGGTGGCGCCGGCGCGATGTCCCGCGCGGCCATGTCGCCCGAGAAAGAACAGGAATACCTGGCCGCCCTGGAGTCCATCCTGACCGCCGGCCAAGCCGTGCTGGCCAAGGGCGGCAGCGCGCTGGACGCCGTCACGGAAGCCGTCCGCCTGCTGGAAGACTGCCCGCTGTTCAACGCCGGCCACGGCGCCGTGTTCACCAGCGCCGGCACCCACGAGCTGGACGCCTCCATCATGGACGGCGCGACGCTGCGTTCGGGCGCGATCGCCAACGTGAACTGCGTGCGCAACCCGATTTTCGCGGCGCGCCGTGTCATGGAAAACAGCAAGCACGTGTTCTTCGTGGGCGAGGGCGCTGAAGCCTTCGCCAAGGAAGAGGGCCTGGACATCGTCGACCCGTCGTACTTCTCGACCGAAGCCCGCCGCGAACAACTGTTGCGCGTGCAGCGCGAAACGCCGGAAGCGGCCGTGCTGGACCACGACGGCCAAGCCATGGTCGCCCGCGGCCAGCCCGCACCGGCCGACCCGCTGGACGCCGACAAGAAGTTCGGCACGGTGGGCGCAGTGGCCGTGGACGCCCAGGGCAACCTGGCCGCCGCGACCTCGACCGGCGGCATCACCAACAAGCAGGTCGGCCGCGTCGGCGACGCGCCGATGATCGGCGCTGGCACCTATGCCAGCAACAAGACCTGCGCCGTGTCCACGACCGGCACGGGCGAAATGTTCATCCGCATGGTCGCGGCTTATGACGTCGCGGCGCAGATGGAATATTGCGGCGCGTCGCTGGAAGCGGCGGCCAATCGTGTCGTGATGGAAAAGCTGCCCACCATCGGTGGCAAGGGCGGTCTCATCGCCGTTGACGCCCAGGGCAATGTGGCTTTGCCGTTCAACACGGAAGGCATGTATCGGGGTTACGCCCGCGTAGGCGAGAAGCCCGTCACCGCGATTTATCGTTAAGCGGCGGCAGGTTCGTTTTTTCAGTATTTGGGGAATGAAAAGAGATGGTTGATCGCGCAAACAGCCTGGCGCTGCCGGAAAACCGCGTGGTCCAGGTCGACGACCTGACGGTGCGCTTCGTAGGGTCGGAGCGTACGGTCGAAGCCGTGCGCAACCTGTCGTTCCATGTGGACCGGGGTGAAACCCTGGCCATCGTGGGCGAATCGGGTTCCGGCAAGTCGGTGACGTCCCTGGCTCTCATGCGTCTGGTGGAACATGGCGGCGGCCGCATCGCCCAGGGCAGCATGGCTCTGCGCCGGCGCAACGGCTCCGTGATCGACCTGGTCGGTTCCAGCCAACGTGTCATGCGCAATGTGCGCGGCGCCGACATGGCCATGATTTTCCAGGAGCCGATGACCTCCTTGAACCCGGTGTTCACGGCCGGCGACCAGATCGCCGAATCGATCCGTCAGCACCAGGGTAAAGATGCCGCCGCCGCGCGCGCTGAAGCGCTGCGCATGCTGGAACAAGTGCGCATCCCGGAAGCCAAGTCGGTGCTGGACCGCTACCCGCATCAACTGTCGGGCGGCATGCGCCAGCGCGTGATGATCGCGATGGCGCTGGCCTGCAAGCCGGCGCTGCTGATCGCTGACGAACCCACCACCGCGCTGGACGTCACCATCCAGGCGCAGATTCTGCAACTGATCCGTCAGCTGCAGGAAGAAATGCACATGGGCGTGGTGTTCATCACCCACGACATGGGCGTGGTGGCCGAAGTGGCCGATCGCGTGCTGGTCATGTACCGCGGCGACAAGGTCGAGGAAGGCCCGTCTGAACAAGTGTTCTCGGCGCCGAAGCACAGCTACACCAAGGCGCTGCTGTCGGCCGTGCCGAAGCTGGGCGCCATGGAAGGCACCGATCTGCCCGCGCGCTTCCCGCTGCTGCAAGTGGAAGGCCAGGTTCAGCCTGTAGCGGAGCCTGGCATCACCAGCACGCAGGAAGTGCCGGCCGCCAAGCGCGAACCGATTCTGAGCGTGCGTAATCTGGTGACCCGCTTTGATCTGCGCGGCGGCATTCTGAGCCGCGTGCAGCGCCGCGTGCACGCCGTGGAGCAGGTCAGCTTTGATCTGTACCCGGGCGAAACGCTGTCGCTGGTGGGCGAATCGGGTTGCGGCAAGTCCACGACCGGCCGTTCGCTGCTGCGCTTGGTGAACAGCCAGGGCGGCGAGATCAAGTTCGGCGGCCGCGACATCGTGCGCCTGAAGAACAACGAGCTGCAATCCCTGCGCCGCGATATTCAATTCGTGTTCCAGGACCCGTTCGCATCGCTGGACCCGCGCGTCACCGTTGGCTTCTCCATCATGGAGCCGCTGCTGGTGCACGGCGTGGCCAAGGGCCGCGATGCCGAACGCCGCGTGGCCGAACTGCTGGAACGCGTGGGCCTGCCGCCGGAAATGGCGCAGCGCTATCCGCATGAGTTCTCGGGCGGCCAGCGCCAGCGCATCTGCATTGCGCGCGCGCTCGCCCTGAACCCGAAGGTGGTGATTGCGGACGAATCCGTGTCGGCGCTGGACGTGTCGATTCAGGCGCAGATCGTGAACCTGCTGATCGACCTGCAACGCGACATGGGCATTTCGTTCCTGTTCATCTCGCACGATATGGCCGTGGTTGAACGCGTCAGCCATCGCGTGGCCGTCATGTACCTGGGCCAGATCGTTGAGATCGGCCCGCGCCGCGCCATCTTTGAGAACCCGCAGCACCCGTACACCAAGAAGCTGATGTCGGCCGTGCCGATCGCCGATCCGGCACGCCGCCATCTGAAGCGCACCTTGTTGTCCGATGAAATCCCCAGCCCGATCCGCAAGCTCGGCGACGAGCCGGTGGTGCAGCCGCTGGTGCAGGTTGGAACCGATCACTTCGTCGCCCGTCATCCGGTCGGCGGCGCGTATTGAGTCCGTTGTCGTACTTGTTTTTCTTCCACCAAACCCCCTAATTCCATTCTGGAACCAGGAGTTGCAATGATGAAAGTTCTGCGCCCCACCAAGCTGATGGCCGCCGCTGCGGTGGCCTTCGGCGTGCTCACTTCGCCGCTGGCGCATGCTGCCAAGGACGTGACGTTTGCCGTCTCCATCGCACTGGAAACGCTTGATCCGTACAACACCAACAGCACGCTGAACCAGGCGGCCGGCAAGGCCTACTACGAAGGCCTGTTCGAATTCGACAAGGACCTGAAGGTTCAGAAGGTGCTGGCCACCGACTACACCGTCAGCGAAGACGGCCTGGTCTACACGTTCAAGCTGCGTCCCGGCGTGAAGTTCCACGACGGCACCGACTTCAACGCTGAAGCGGTCAAGATCAACTTCGATCGTCCGGCCAACCCGGACAACCGCCTGTCGCGCTACATCCAGTTCAGCGTCATCGACAAGACCGAAGTGGTCGACCCGATGACCATCAAGATCACGTTGAAGAAGCCGTTCTCGGCCTTCATCAACGCGCTGGCCCACCCGGCCGCCATGATGATCTCGCCGGCCGCCCTGGCCAAGTACGGCAAGGAAATCGGTTTCCACCCGGTGGGTACGGGCCCGTTCGAATTCGTCGAATGGAAGCCGGCTGAATACCTGAAGGTCAAGAAGTTCGACGGCTACTGGAAGAAGGGCTACCCGAAGGTCGACACGCTGACCTTCCGTACCGTGACCGACAACAACACGCGCGCCGCCGTGGTGCAAACGGGCGAAGCGCAGTTCGCTTTCCCGGTGCCGTTCGAACAAGCCGCCGTGCTGTCCAAGAACGACAAGCTGGACGTGGTCGATCACAAGAACTCGATTATGGCCCGCTACCTGTCGATGAACACGCAGCAAAAGCCGTTCGACAACCCGAAGGTGCGTGAAGCCATCAACTACGCCATCAACAAGGAAGCCCTGGCCAAGGTCGCTTTCTCGGGCTACGCCACCGTCGTTGACGGCGTCGTGCCGACCGGCGTGGACTTCGCACACAAGACCGGCCCGTGGCCGTACGACATCAAGAAGGCCAAGGCCCTGTTGGCTGAAGCCGGCTACCCCAACGGCTTCGAAAGCCAGCTGTGGTCCGCCTATAACGACGGCACCTCGGTGAAGGTGGTTCAGTTCTTGCAACAGCAGCTGTCGCAAGTCGGCATCAAGGTGCAAGTGGAAGTGCTGGAATCGGGCCAACGCGTGCAGCGCGTTCAACAGGTGCAAAAGCCTGAAGACGCGAAGGTCCGCATGTACTACGCCGGCTGGTCGTCCTCGACCGGTGAAGCCGACTGGGGCCTGCGTCCGTTGCTGACCACCGCCGCTTTCCCGCCGGTGCTGAACAACGTGTCGTACTACTCGAACAAGTCGGTGGACGACGGCATCCAGGAAGCCCTGGCCACGACCGATCGCGCCAAGAAGACTGAAATCTACAAGAACGTTCAGGAAACCATCTGGAAGGACGCCCCGTGGGCCTTCCTGGTGACCCAGAACAACCTGTACGTGAAGTCGAAGAACCTGTCGGGCGTGTATGTGGAACCGGACACCTCGTTCTGGTTCGGCGACATCGACCTGAAGCAGTAAACCTAGCAGTCACTCTTGGGGCCTTCGGGCCCTTGTAAGGCCACATACGGCGGGGGCGCGGTGTCCCCGCCGATGTTGCAGGAATTTCAATGCTGACCTACATCGTCAAACGTCTTCTGGGCATGATCCCCACGCTGCTGCTGGTAGCCGTGGTCGTGTTCCTGTTTGTGCACATGCTTCCGGGCGACCCGGCGCGACTGGCCGCGGGCCAGGAAGCCGACCAGCAAACCGTTGAGCTCGTGCGCAAGGAACTTGGGCTGGATCTGCCCCTGCCGCAGCAGTTCGTGCGCTACTTCAGCCACATGCTGCAAGGCGACCTGGGTACGTCCTTGCGTACCAAGCGCCCCGTCTCGACCGAAATTTCCGACCGCTTCATGCCCACGCTGTGGCTGACGCTCGCCAGTATGGTGTGGTCAGTGACGTTCGGCATGATCATCGGGATCGTGTCGGCGGTCTGGCGCAATCGCTGGCCCGACCGGCTTGGCATGACCCTGGCGGTGTCAGGCATTTCTTTCCCCGCGTTCGCGCTGGGCATGATGCTGATGCAGGTGTTCTCCGTGAACCTGGGCTGGCTGCCGACCGTGGGCGCCTCGACCTGGCAACACTACATTCTGCCGTCCATCACCTTGGGCGCCGCGGTGGCCGCCGTGATGGCGCGCTTTACCCGGGCGTCGTTCGTGGAAGTCATTCAGGAAGACTTCGTGCGCACGGCTCGCGCCAAGGGCCTGACCGAGCGCCGCGTCGTCATCAAGCACGCGCTGCGCAACGCGCTGATTCCCGTCGTGACCATGATGGGCTTGCAGTTCGGCTTCCTGCTGGGCGGCTCGATCGTGGTCGAGACCGTGTTCAACTGGCCCGGCCTTGGCCGCCTGCTGGTGGACGCCGTGACCCAGCGCGACTATCCGGTGATTCAGGGCCTGGTGCTGCTGTTCTCGCTGGAATTCATCCTGATCAACCTGATTGTCGACGTGCTCTATGGCGTCATCAATCCCAGCATCCGTTATAAGTGAGGCGGCCATGAGCAATACGACACCCGCCACGACCATCGCCGCCGTTCCGAAGAACGATGTGCGCACGCCCGCCACCGAGTTCTGGCGCAAATTCAAGAAGCAGAAGCTGGCCGTGGGCGCTGGCCTCTTCGTCCTGCTGCTGGTCGTGGTCGCGGTCTTCGCGCCCTGGATCGTGCCGTTCGACGCCGAGAACTTCTTCGACTATGACGCGCTGAATGCCGGCCCGTCGCTGACCCACTGGCTGGGCGTGGACTCACTTGGCCGCGACATCTTCAGCCGCATCGTGATGGGCGCGCGGATCTCGCTGGCCGCGGGCTTCCTGTCGGTGGCCATGGGCGCCATCGTCGGCACCTTCATGGGCTTGATGGCCGGCTACTACGAAGGCTGGTGGGAACGCATTACGATGCGCGTCTCGGACGTGCTGCTGGCCTTCCCGGGCATGCTGCTGGCCATTGGCGTCGTTGCCATCCTGGGTTCCAGCATGATCAACGTGATCGTGGCCGTGGCCGTTTTCAGCGTGCCGGCGTTCGCCCGCCTGGTTCGCGGCAACACGCTGTCGATCAAGCAGATGACGTATGTCGAAGCGGTCAAGAGCGTGGGCGCGTCCGACTGGACCATCATCATGCGCCACATCCTGCCCGGCACGATCTCGCCGATCGTGGTGTACGGCACGATGCGTATCGGCACGTCGATCATCACCGCCGCCAGCCTGTCGTTCCTGGGCATGGGCGCATCGCCTCCCACGCCGGAGTGGGGCGCCATGCTGAACGAAGCGCGCGCCGACATGGTCATCGCCCCGCACGTGGCGATCTTCCCGGCGCTGGCGATCTTCCTGACGGTGTTGGCATTCAACCTGTTGGGCGACGGCTTGCGCGACGCGCTCGATCCCAAGATCGACCGCAAGTAATAGGAATAGGCGCCCTGCGCCGCCCGATGGGCGCGGCGCAGGGGCGGCACCTTCCAGCCGCCGCTCCCGGACTCGGGGCGGCGGCGTTTTGCATTAAGGACCTTGGCGAAAACCATGGACAAACAAGCGCTGGACCTTCCCCGCATCGGCGTGCTGCCGTCGGGGCCGCTGGATTCGATTTGCGACGTGGGCGATGTCACCGTCGGCCACTGCACGCTGGCCGACGGCGCGCGGCAGACGGGCGTTACCGTTGTGCGTCCGCATGCCGGCGACCCTTTTCTGGACAAGGCGCCTGCCGCTGCGACCGTGTTGAACGGCTTTGGCAAAAGCACGGGCCTGATTCAGGTACAGGAACTGGGCGTGCTGGAAACGCCCATCGCACTGACCAATACGTTCGGCGTGGGCACCGTGGCCAACGCGCAAATCCGCCAGGCGGTTGCGGCCAACCCCGGCATTGGCCGCGGCATGGCGACGGTGAACCCGCTGGTGTTCGAATGCAATGACGGCTATCTGAATGACATCCAGGCGCTGGCGGTGCAGGAATCGCACTACGCCGACGCTTATGCCAGCGCGGCCAAACCCTTCGCGCAGGGCGCGGTGGGGGCGGGGCGCGGCATGTCGTGCTTTTCGTTCAAGGGCGGTATCGGTTCGGCGTCGCGCGTGGCGTCCATCCAGCCCGGCTTGCAATACACCGTCGGCGCGCTGGTGCTGGCCAACTTCGGCCGCCTGCCCAACCTGACCGTGGCGGGCCGCCCGTTCGGACGCCGGCTGGCCGGCCAGTTGGACCAAAGCCTGGCGCAGCAGGGCGAGAACGCGGTGATCGTGCCCGAGAAGGGTTCCATCATCTTGCTGCTGGCCACCGACGCGCCGCTGGATTCACGCCAACTGCGCCGCTTGTCCCTGCGCGCCGGGGTAGGGCTGGCGCGCACCGGTTCGGTATTTGGCCACGGCAGCGGCGACATCGCCCTGGCGTTTTCCACGGCTTACACCGTGCCGCAATTGGCCGAGCAACCCATGCCGGCGCTGGCGATGCTGCACGAAACCCGTATCGACCCCCTGTTCGAAGCGGCCGCCGAGGCCTGCGAGCAGGCCATCATTTCCGCGCTCTGGCATGCCGATGGCGTGACGGGGCGAGACGGCCACCACCGCGCCGCCATCCGCGACGCCGCGCCGCAGTGGCGCCAGTGGCTGTCCGACACCGCATTCTGAATCTCTCGAAGGCTGATCCCATGAAGATCCTGATTTCCACCGATATCGAAGGCGTCGCTGGCGTCTTCCACGCTGAACAAGTCCGCGCCGGCAACGGCGAATATGAGCGCGCCCGCGCCTGGATGACCGCCGAGGCCAACGCGGCCGTGCAGGGCGCCATTGCCGGGGGCGCCGAAGACATCCTCGTCAATGACTCGCACGGCGGCTTTCGCAACCTGCTGCCCGACGGCCTGGACGAACGCGCCCGCCTGGTGCTGGGCAAGCCGCGCTACCTGGGCATGATGGGCGGCCTGGAAGAGGGCTGCGACGCCGTCTTCATGATCGGCTACCACTCGCGCTCGCAAGGCCGCGGCATCCTGGCTCACACGATCAACAGCTTCGCGTTCGCGCGCGTGTTCATCAACGGCATGGAACTCGGCGAAGCCGGCCTGTACGGCGCGCTGGCCGGTGAAATGGGCGTGCCGGTGATCCTGGCGACGGGTGACGACGTGTTCATCTCGGAAACCCGCGACACCTTCCCGGGCGCTGAATGGGTGCAGACCAAAGTGGCCCATGGCCAAGGCAGCGGCGTGACCTTGTCGCCGGCCGCCTCGCGCCGCGCCATTGCGGCCGCCGCCGAAACCGCCGTCCGCAACCTGAAAGCGGCCTCGGGCAAGTCGGGCAGCGCAAAAGCCATTCCTTTCCGCATTCCCGCCCCTATAGAATGCCGGTTGCAGACGCAGAGTGCGGCGCTCGCCGACCTGTTCTGCATGTGGCCCACGCTGGAACGCGTGGACGGCGTCACCTTGCGATTCACCGTGGATAGCATGCAGTCGGCCGTCCGCACGTTGAACAGCCTGGCCGCCATGTCTTTCATGTTGCGCTAAGGATTCCATCCCCCATGTCTAGCACCGACGCCCGTATTGCCCAATTGCGGCAGGCCATGAGCCGCCGCGGCCTGTCCGCCTATATCGTTCCGTCTTCGGACCCGCATCTGTCCGAGTATCTGCCGGCGCGCTGGCAAGGGCGGCGCTGGCTGTCGGGCTTCACGGGGTCCGTGGGCACGCTGGTCGTCACCGCTGATTTCGCCGGCCTGTGGGTGGATAGCCGCTACTGGGTGCAGGCCGAAGCGCAACTGGCCGGCACCGGCGTGCAGCTGATGAAGATTGCGCTGGCGTCCACCCCCGGTCATGTCGACTGGCTGGCCGCCAACACCCGCGCGGGCGATGTCATCGGCGTTGATGGCCAGGTGCTGGGCCTGGGCGCGTTCCGCGCCTTGTCGGTGGCGGCTGCCAAGTCGGGCGCCACGCTGGAAATCCGCGAAGACTTGCTGGATGAAGTCTGGACCGATCGCGCCGGCTTGCCCGACGCGAAGATCTACGAACACGTTGCGCCCGAAGCCTGCGTGACGCGCGCCGACAAGCTGGCGCAAGTGCGCGACGCGATGCGCGCCCACGGCGCCGACGTGCATTTCATCTGCACGGTGGACGACATCGCCTGGCTCTTGAACCTGCGCGGCGCGGATGTGGACTACAACCCGGTGTTCGTCGGCCATGCGCTGATCGGCCTGGACCACGCCACGCTGTTCGTCGCCGACGGCAAGATCGATGACGACTTGCGCGCCACGCTGGCCGCCGATGGCGTTGAAGTGGCGGGCTATGCCCAGGCCGCTGATGCGCTGGCTTCGCTGGAGCTTGACCAGAAGTTGCTGATCGATCCGGCGCGTGTGACCTGCGGCGTGTTCCATGCCATGGACCCGGCCGTGCCGCGCATTGAAGCCATCAACCCGTCTACCTTGTTCAAGTCGCGCAAGACCGACGCGGAACTGGCCCACGTGCGCCAGGCCATGGCGCAGGACGGCGCGGCCCTCTGTGAATTCTTTTCGTGGTTCGAAGGCGCGCTGGGCAACGAGACCATTACCGAACTGACGATCGACGAGCAGATCACCGCCGCCCGCGCCCGCCGTCCGGCCTATGTCTGCCCCAGCTTTGCCACCATCGCCGGTTTCAACGCCAACGGCGCGATGCCGCATTACCGCGCCACGCCGGAATCCCACGCCACCATCGAAGGCGATGGCCTGCTGCTGATCGATTCGGGCGGCCAGTACCTGGGCGGCACCACCGACATCACCCGCGTCGTCGCCGTGGGCACGCCCAGCGCCGATCAGAAGGTGGACTTCACGCTGGTGCTCAAGGGCATGATCGCGTTGTCGCGCGCGTCGTTCCCGCGCGGCACGCCGTCGCCGATGCTGGACGCCATTGCGCGTGCGCCCATCTGGGAAGGCGGCGCGGAATATGGCCATGGCACAGGCCACGGCGTGGGCTACTTCCTGAACGTGCACGAAGGCCCGCAAGTCATTTCGTATCGCGCGATGCCGGGTCCGCACACGGCGATGGAGCCGGGCATGATCACGTCGAACGAACCGGGCATTTATCGTCCGGGCCGTTGGGGCGTGCGTATCGAAAACCTGGTGGCCAACCGCAGCTGGCTGACGTCCGAACTGGGCGAATTCCTGTGCTTCGAAACGCTGACGCTGTGCCCGATCGATACGCGCTGCATTGAACCGTCGCTGATGCGCGCCGATGAAATCGCGTGGCTGAACGACTATCACAAGACGGTGTTCGAACGCCTGTCGCCGCTGGTGGAAGGCGAGGCACTGGCCTGGCTGGAGCGCCGCACGGCAGCGATCTGAACCTGTTGAGGAACGCATGAAAGAGGCCGCGGGCGACATCGCCCGCGGCCTCTTTTCTTGTGCGCGGTTCAGTTGTCCGAAGCGGGCCTGGTGGAAGGGGTGTAGAACACCAGCTTGCCGACCAAGCAGCCCAGCACCAGCAGCGCGGCATACACCAGCAGCGTCACGGCGGCCGTCAGATTGGATTGAGCAATGCGCATCAGTTGGCCCAGGCTCATTGCTCGAACGGCCAAAAAGCCCATGCCCACCCCCAACACTTGCGCCAGCCAGAAGACCAGGGTGCCGTGCGCCAGCGCACGCCCTTGGCGCGAGGCGCCGATCGGGCGCGGCAGAATTTTCAGGCAGACCTGCGTGCACAGCACCAGGATGATGATGGGCAGCGCCAGGTAGCCCAGCGTGTATTCCAGCCAGCCTGCGCTGAGCGTCTGCATTTGCAGGTAGCCGCCCAAGGCCAGGGATACGCTCAATTGCCAGCCTAGTACCGTCAGACCTGAGCTCCAGGCCGCGTGGCGCTGTTCAAACGCCGGGCCCCCCGCGACGCCCGCAGGCTGCACGGTCCATGTGGCGATGCGCACGACGAGATAAGCGCCAAGAATTTCCAGGGCAATGGTCAAGGCTCTGACGCCCAGCCCCAGGGTGATGAAATCGGTCGGCCGGCCGGCGCGCGCCAGGATGTACTGCAACATCAGGTTGTGCAGGTAAGCCGAGGCGGCCGACACGGCCAACGAATAGATCAACAGCAAGGCGATGAAGGTGCCGAAGAGCTTGCGGGGTTCGTCTACCGCCTGCGTGTTGTGCTGCCGCAGCCAGCGGTGCATCGCGCCCCACACGATCAGGCCGGCGAAGACGGTCGACGCGGCAATGGTGGTCAGCAGCGGCAACAGGAATTGCGGCTGGCTGTACATCTCGCGCAGTTGGTCGGACTGGGGCAGCCCGAACACCGAGTAGCTTTGCACCAGTGCGGCGTAGGCCACGCGCACGATCACGGCCGTCAAAGCCAGGCGCCAGGCGAGTGAGGAGGGGGAGCGGGCGAGGTCGGTCATCAGTGCTGTATGAGGAGTGTTGAGAAAAAACAGCAGTTGAAAAAATTAGGGATCGAACATAGCACGGCGCCGCCGCGCGCTCTGCTACAGGCTGGCCGTGGTTGCGTATCTAGTGCTGCTAAATGTTACGCGTCATCGCTAGGGGAAAACCCAAATAACCTTCGCCTCCCGGCTATAATCCAAATTTCCCGCACGCGCCCGCTCGTCCCGGGTGCTCATTACGATGACCAAATACGTATTTGTCACCGGCGGAGTGGTGTCTTCCCTGGGCAAGGGCATCGCCGCTGCGTCGCTCGCCGCCATCCTCGAGTCGCGTGGTTTGCAGGTCACCATGCTGAAGCTCGACCCGTACATCAACGTCGATCCGGGCACGATGAGCCCCTTCCAGCACGGTGAAGTGTTCGTCACGGAAGACGGCGCCGAAACCGATCTGGACTTGGGCCACTACGAGCGTTTCATTTCCGCTCGCATGCACAAGGTGAACAACTTCACCACCGGCCAGATCTACGAATCGGTGCTGCGCAAAGAGCGCCGTGGCGACTATCTGGGCAAGACTGTCCAGGTGATTCCGCACATCACCAACGAAATCCAGGACTTCATCGCCCGTGGCGCCGAAGCCGGCTGGAACGGCAACACGGACGTCGCGATTGTTGAAATCGGCGGCACCGTGGGTGACATCGAATCCCTGCCTTTCCTGGAAGCCGCTCGCCAGATGAGCCTGCGCATGGGCCGCAACAATGCCGCCTTTGTGCATCTGACGCTGGTGCCCTTCATCGCCTCCGCCGGCGAACTGAAGACCAAGCCCACGCAGCACTCGGTGCAGAAGCTGCGCGAAATCGGTATCTATCCGAACGCGCTGTTGTGCCGTGCCGACCGTCCCATCCCGGACGACGAGCGCGCCAAGATCTCGATGTTCTCCAACGTGCCCCTGGACGCGGTCATTTCCGTCTGGGACGCCGACTCGATCTACAAGATTCCCGCCATGCTGCACAAGCAAGGCGTGGACAACATCGTCTGCGAAGCGCTGGGCTTGACCCCGCCGCCGGCTGATCTGTCCATGTGGGACAACCTGGTCGAAGCCCTGGAGCACCCGCAGCACCAGCTGACGATCGGCATGGTCGGCAAGTACGTCGACCTGACCGAATCGTACAAGTCGCTGACGGAAGCCCTGGTCCACGCCGGCATCCACACGCGCTCGAAGATCAACATCGAGTACATCGACTCGGAAGACATCGAAACCCGCGGCACCGACCAACTGAAGCACCTGGACGCCATTCTGGTGCCGGGCGGCTTTGGCAAGCGCGGTACCGAGGGCAAGATCGCCGCCATCCGCTACGCCCGTGAAAACGGCGTGCCTTACCTGGGCATCTGCCTGGGCATGCAGCTGGCCGTCATCGAGTTCGCGCGCCACGTCGCCGGATTGGGCGGCGCCAACAGCACGGAATTCGATCCGTCCGCGCCGCACCCCGTGGTGGCCCTGATCACCGAGTGGATGGACCGCGAAGGCAAGGTCGAAAAGCGCGACAACTCGTCCGACCTGGGCGGCACCATGCGCAAGGGCGCGCAACGCGTGCCGATCAAGCCGGGCACCCGCGCGCAGACCATCTACGGCGACGAAGTGAACGAGCGTCACCGTCACCGCTACGAGGTCAACAACGTCTACGTGCCGCGCCTGGAAGAGGCCGGCATGGTGATCAGCGCCCGCACGCCGTCCGAGAACCTGCCGGAAATGATGGAATTGCCCGACCACCCGTGGTTTGTGGGTGTGCAGTTCCACCCGGAGTTCACGTCCACGCCGCGTGATGGCCACCCGTTGTTCTCCAGCTATATCCGCGCCGCCATCGAGCAGAAGTCTCGCCGCGGTCAGGAGGCGTAATGCGCGTCTGCGGTCTCGAGTTCCGTAAGCGGATCTTCGGGGCCGCGGGCCGTTCGCCCAGCGCCGCCCTATACGGCGGCGCTTCTTTCGGATACAACCAATTAGCATCGGATATGCGTCGCCGTGCCGCCTTGAGCGACACTGGCGGCTTTGCCGTATCCGGCGCGCCGTATCACGCATCAGATACCAACCAACGCAACTGCTCTGAAGGAACCCCATGAGTGCTTATCTCATCGCCGACGTCACGGTGACCAAGCCTGCGCAATACGAGGACTACAAGCGTCTGTCCACGCTCGCCATGCGCGCGTACGATGCCAAGATCCTGGTGCGAGGCGGAGAATCCAAGCACCTTGAGGGCCGTGAGCCTGGCCGCACCGTCGTCATGGAGTTTCCGTCCATGGCCGCCGCCCAGGCCTTCTACGACTCCTGGCAGTACCGCCGCGCCCGCAATGCCCGCGAGGGTGCGGCCGTCATGAATATGTTTATCGTTCAGGGAATGTAAAGTCATGAGTGCAATCGTCGATATCATCGGCCGCGAGATTCTGGATTCGCGCGGCAACCCCACCGTGGAATGTGATGTGCTGCTGGAATCCGGCGCCATGGGCCGTGCGGCTGTGCCGTCCGGCGCATCCACGGGCGCCCGCGAAGCCATCGAGCTGCGCGACGGTGACAAGGGCCGTTATCTGGGCAAGGGCGTGCTGCGCGCCGTTGAAAACCTGAACACGGAAATCTCCGAAGCGCTGATGGGCCTGGACGCCCAGGAACAGACCTTCGTCGATCGCACCCTGATCGAGCTGGACGGCACCGAGTCCAAGGAACGCCTGGGCGCCAACGCGATCCTGGCCGCCAGCATGGCCGTGGCCCGCGCCGCCGCCGACGAATCCGGCCTGTCGCTGTACCGCTATTTCGGCGGCAGCGGCCCCATGAGCATGCCCGTGCCGATGATGAACGTCATCAACGGCGGCGCGCACGCCAACAACACGCTCGACCTGCAAGAACTGATGATTCTGCCGGTGGGCGCAGGCAGCTTCCGCGAAGCCCTGCGTTGGGGCGCTGAAGTCTTCCACATGCTGAAAAAGCTGATCCACGGCCAGGGCATGTCCACCGCCGTTGGCGACGAAGGCGGCTTTGCCCCCAACGTGCCCAGCCACGAAGCAGCGATCCAGCTGATCCTGAAGGCCATCACCGAAGCCGGCTACGAGCCGGGCACGCAGATCGCCCTGGGCCTGGATTGCGCCAGCTCGGAGTTCTACCGCGACGGCAAGTACACGTTGGCCGGCGAAGGCGGCATCTCGCTGTCCTCGCAAGAGTTCACCAACCTGCTGGCCACGTGGTGCGACAAGTACCCGATCATCTCCATCGAAGACGGCATGGCCGAAAACGATTGGGACGGCTGGAAGCTGCTGACCGACCAACTGGGCAAGAAGGTTCAATTGGTGGGCGACGACCTGTTCGTCACCAACACCAAGATCCTGCGCGAAGGCATCCAGAAGGGCGTCGCCAACTCGATCCTGATCAAGATCAACCAGATTGGCACGCTGACCGAAACCTTCGCCGCCATCGAAATGGCCAAGCGCGCCGGCTACACCGCCGTCGTGTCGCACCGTTCGGGCGAAACCGAAGATTCCACCATCGCCGACATCGCCGTGGCGACCAACGCCATGCAGATCAAGACGGGTTCGCTGTCCCGTTCGGATCGCATGGCCAAGTACAACCAGCTCCTGCGTATCGAGGAAGAGCTGGCTGAAGTGGCGTCGTATCCTGGCCTGGAAGCTTTCTACAACCTGCGTTGATGGGAAGCGCGGTTGCGGCGCCTGGCGCCGCGGCCGCATCCGCGCCACGACTGCTCTGAGGGTTCTCGCGTATGCGCCTGTTGTTCCTGGTGCTGTTCGTGCTGGTAGGCTTGATCCAATACCCGCTGTGGCTGGGTAAGGGCGGCTGGTTCAAGGTCTGGGATCTGCAACGCCAAGTGGCCGAGCAGCGCGAGACCAACGAAGGCCTGCGCGCGCGCAATGCGGCGCTGGAAGCCGAAGTGCGCGACCTTGAAGGCGGTTCTGGCGCGGTTGAAGAGCGCGCCCGTGGCGAACTGGGCATGATGCGCGACGGTGAAGTGTTCGTTCATATCCTGCCGCAAAATACGCAACCGCCCGCGGCCGGCGCCACGCTGTCGACCGATGCCGGGGCCAAACCGCCTGCCACGCCTGCGCGCGCCAGCGCACCGGCCGCCAAGCCGCCCGCCAACCGCGCGGCGGCGACGCCGCCCAAACCCCCCGCCAATTCGGCAAACAACGCTACGGCCCGGCACTAGCATTTGCGCTAGGGCGGGCACTTTCGCTTGTACTGGCACCACGACTGGTCCTAGGGCAGGCCTTGGTTTCAGCCTCGGCTTTCGCCGCACCGCAGCTTGCGGCAGGCGCCCATCACCATGCCCTGTGGCATGGGCGTGATCCCCGCCCAATCGACCGGGTGCGTGTGCATCTCTATTTCCATCTCCAGCTGTATGGGCAACAAGCCCTTGGCCTGCGCCCGGCCGGCATAGCTGGCGGCATCCCTGCGCCCCAGCACGGCAAGCAATGCCCGCATCGGCGGCAACAGCGGTTTGTGCAGATACGTCAGCCGCAGCCTAAGCGTGTTGGCGTCGAAGATGGTCGGGCTGCCCGGCCGCGCGGGCTGGCGCGCGTGTTGCACGTCTTGGTAGTCGTTGTCGATGGCGCGCCGGCCGGGCGCGATGGGTACGCGTAAGCCAGCGCGGCCATACTCGCGAAACGCGCGGGCATCGGGTTGAAGCACTTCGATTCGCCACGGCGTCAGGCTGCTCTGTGCCGTCAACGCGGATTGGCTTTGATCTCGCCGCCCACGCGCGCCGGCTTCGCCCTGTGGGCCAGCGTGGAGCGGCAGCAACCCTTCTTGAAAGGCATCGCGCATGCGCGCAGGATGCCCGTGCGCGGTGGCGCCGGCGCGGCCGGCTTCGATCAGCGCCAGATGCGCCATCTGACGCACGGTTTGCCAGCGGGCGGCTTCGATGCCGAGCAATCCCAGTAACAGCACCACCGCCCCGGCGATGGCAAATTCGATGGCGGCGGCGCCGCGCTGCGGGAAACGGGCAAAGAAAAAGGCGGTCATGGCTGCGCAGTGTGGCGCGGGCATGACCGCCTGTCGATACGGATAAGCCGAAGGGATGAAAACGTCCCGCCAGCAGGCGGGACGCGGGGAATCAGTGCACCGTCGGCGGCGCGTCGTCCGGCGGCGGCTGGTTCGGCGAGAACAGGGCGGCGCAGTCGACGGCGTCGAACTTGTAGGGCTTGCCACAGAAGTCGCACGACACATCGACCTGGCCACGTTCCGCCAGGACGCTGTTGACTTCTTCTTCGCCCAGCGAGCGCAGCATGCTGGCCACGCGTTCGCGGGTGCACGGGCAGTGCCAACGCACCGATGCCGGCTCGAAGGCCACCAGGGTGTCTTCCCAGTACAGGCGGTGAATCAGCGTGTCGATGTCGGCTTCCAGCAGTTCGTCGCGCTTCAAAGTGCTGGCCAGCGCGTTGGTGCGGTCCCAGGTTTCAGCGGCTGACTGCTCGGTCAGCAGCGGCGCATCGGTGCCGCCATGGAAGGGCAGGCGCTGGATCAGCATGCCAGCGGCATGGTCGGCATCAGCCGCCAGCCACAAGCGCGTGTCCAGTTGTTCGGACGCTTTCATGTAGTGTTGCAGCGCTTCGGCCACCGTGTCGCCTTCCAGCGGCACGATGCCCTGATAGGTCTGCTGGCCCGGCAGCTTGCGCTGCGGGTCTAGCACCACGATGAAGCGGCCGTTGCCGCCCGGGTTCAGCAGGCTTTGCATGGTGCCGTCGGCCGGCACGTCCTGGCCTTCACGCACCTTGACGGTGGCGCGCAGGCTCAGGTCAGAGCGGCATTCCACCACCAGCAGGGCGATGGGGCCGTCGCCCTGGATCTGAAGCACCAGCGAACCATCGAACTTGATGTTGGCGGCTAGCAGCGTGGACGCGGCCACCAGTTCGCCCAGCAGGTGGGTGATGGCAGGCGGGTAGTCGTGATTGGCCTGAACGGCCTTCCAGGTTGCGTCAAGGCGCACGGCCTGAATGCGGACGCTGCGGTCTTCGGTGAGGTATTTTTTGAGCTGATCGGTCATAGCGGAATGTTAGCCGATCAGGCCGCCTATTCCCCCTGCTGGCAGCAGGGGGTTCGGCGATTGCCCGGGGGGATCAGGCCAGCCGTTTCAGGGCCGTCTTGTAGTGTTGGCCCCGCGCCACGTAATGCGCGGTGTTCTTGTGCAGATTGGCGATTTCTTCTTCCGAGAGTTCGCGCACGATCTTGCCAATGCCGATCACCAGCGAGTTGTCGGGAATGACCCGGTCTTCGGGAATGATTGCGCCCGCGCCGATCAGGCAGTTGCGGCCGATGACCGCATTGTTCAGCACGATGGCCTGCATGCCCACCAGCGCGCCTTCGTGGATCGTACAGCCGTGCAACATGGCCTGGTGGCCCACGGTGACGTTGGGGCCGATCGTCATGGGACAGCCGCTGTCCACATGCAGCACGCTGGATTCCTGGATGTTGGTGCCATGGCGGATCACGATGGCGTCGTTGTCGCCCCGAATCGACACGTGCGACCAGATGCTGACGCCTGCCTCCAGCGTGACATTGCCGATGATGTCGGCGCTGTCCGCCACGTAAGCGGCGGGGTCGATGCGGGGGATCAGGTCGTCAAGCTGGTAAATGGGCATTACGTCTCCGATTGCTGCTCAGGGCCTCTGGGGGCCGGGTCAATGTTGTCTTCAGCCACGGCGGTCACCGCAGGATCGGCGGGGGCGGCGGCAGGTTCCGGCTGGGGCGTGGCCCCCGGCGCGGCTCCCGGCGTTTGCGTCCCTGTGTGCGTGCCAGTGGGCGTCGAAGTGGGCGCTGTCGTAGGCCCGGAAGTGGAGGCGAAGGTGGACGCCGAAATGGACGCTGGCGCGGGCGTCACCGGCTCGGACACGGGCGGCGGGGCCGCCGCCGCGATGGCGCGGGCGCGTTCTTCTTCCCGCAGGCGCAGAATGCGGCGCTGGATCTTGCCGGTGGTGGTCATCGGCAAGGCGTCGACGAACTCGATTTCCTTCGGGTATTCGTACGGCGCCAAGCGTTCGCGGACGTGTTCCTGGAGGTTTTCAATGACATCGGACCGGTCGCGATGAGCGAACTCGGGCGTCAGCACCACGTAGGCTTTCACCAGCGCGCCGCGTTCGGCGTCCGGCTTGGGCACGACCGCCGCGTTGGCCACCGCCGGATGCCCGATCAGGCAGCTTTCGATTTCGCCGGGGCCGATCCGGTAGCCCGCCGACTTGAACACGTCGTCGGCGCGGCCGGCGTACCAGAGGTAGCCGTCGGCATCCACCGAGGCCAGATCGCCGGTCAGGCACCAGTCGCCCTTGAATTTGGCCTGGGTGGCGGCTTCGTTGCGCCAATAGCCCAGGAACATCACCGGGTCGGGAAAGCCGTGAATGTCGAGCCGGTTGACGGCGATCTCGCCGATTTCTCCGGGGGCAGCCGGCTGGCCGTCATCATTGAGCACGGCAACCTGATGGCCAGGATAGGGCCGGCCCATGCTGCCGGGCCGGGCAGGCCAGCGCCGTTGGCTGTTGCCCACCACGTAGTTCATTTCCGTCTGGCCGAACATCTCGTTGGGCGTCACGCCGAGCGCCGACTGGCACCATTCAAAGACGGTTTCACCTACGCTTTCACCCGCGCTCATGATGGAGCGCAGCGCCAACTGGTAACGGCTGCGGGGTTCCGGCACCGCCTTCATCATCATCTTCAGCGCGGTGGGGAACAGGAAGGTGTTGGTGACCTGATAGCGCTCCATCAACTCAAAGGCGCGCTCAGCAGAAAAGCGCCCGCGCGTGCCGACAATGGGATGGCCGAAATACAGGGTGGGCAAGAGCGCGTCCATCATGCCGCCCGTCCAGGCCCAGTCGGCCGGCGACCAGAACACGTCAGCGGGCTTGGGGAACCAGTCTTGCGAAGCGACGAAGCCGGGCAGGTTGCCGATCAGTACGCTGTGCGGCAATAACGCGCCTTTCGGGGCGCCCGTTGTGCCGGAGGTATAGAGCAGGATGGCGGGGTCGGACGAACGCGTCGGGATGGCCTTGAATTCGCTGGGCTGACGGGCAAGCAGGCTGCGCCAGGGCAACACGCGCTCGTCTGCGAAACCAATGCCGATCACCTGCTGAAGATTGGGGCAGTTGTCGCTCACGGCCAGCAGGTTGGCGCTTGAGGCATGGTCCACGATGGCGACGCGCGTTTCCGAGTCACGCAAGCGGCTTTCCAGCGCCTCGGGCCCGAACAAGGCCGACAAGGGCAGCACGACGCCGCCGACGGTGTAGATGGCCATGTGGGCGACGACGGTTTCAGGGCGTTGCCCCAAAACGACACCGACCCGATCGCCGCGGCCCACGCCCATTTTCACCAGGCCGTTGGCCAGTTGATTCACGGCCTCCGCCAAGCGGGCATAGGTCCAGACCTCGCGGTTGCCGGATTCATCTTCGTAGTAGATGGCAATGCGCCGCGCATCCGGACTACTGGATGCCCAGCGGTGGCAGCACGCATCCGCGATGTTGAACTGGGTGGGAACCAGCCAGCGGAATGATTGGTAGAGCGCCTGATATTGGTCGTTCATGGCCCTATGTTGTAAGCATGTTGCAGCTGCGTGAACGGGGCGGCTCGCCCGTTGCCTCAGTTGCAAGCATGACCTAGAGGGCCGTGAACTGCAATATCCCCGTTGCGTAATGGGGACGCATACGGGTTATCACGGGTGTTTGCTTTGGCGGCGCAGCGCTGAGGGCAGGGCGGGCAACGACAGCGAGCGCGGCGGACGCACCGGGGGTTCCGTCTGCCGTTCTGCTTGAATGGCGGCCCAGTCCAGCAACTGCAACTGGCCGTCGTGGGTCTCCGCCAGGGCCGACAGGCTTTCCACCCAGTCGCCGTCATTGCAGTAGAGGATGCCGCCCACGTCGCGCAGCTCGGCTTTATGGATGTGGCCGCACACCACGCCGTCCAGTCCGCGCCGGCGCGCCTCACCCGCCAGGGCTTCTTCGAAGTCGGTAATGAACGACACCGCGTTCTTCACCTTGTGCTTCAGGTATTGCGACAGCGACCAATAATGCATGCCCAGCCGGTGGCGCAGCCGGTTGAAATGGTGGTTGATCCACAGCGCCAGCTGATAGAGCCCATCGCCCAGATGCGCCAGCCAGCGGCTGTGCTGGATCACGCCGTCGAATTGGTCGCCGTGCAGCACCAGTAGCCGCAGACCTTTCGCGGTGACGTGCACGTCTTCATCCAGAATTTCGATGTCGCCAAATGCGAACCCCGCGAACTCGCGCGCGAATTCGTCGTGGTTGCCGGGGATGAACACTACCCGTGTTCCATTGCGCGCCTTGCGCAGGATGCGCTGAATGACGTCGTTATGCGCCCGCGGCCAGTGCCAATGCTTGCGCAATTGCCAGCCGTCCACGATGTCGCCCACCAGATACAGGGTGTCCGAATCATTGTGGTCCAGGAAATCGAGCAGGAATTCCGCCTTGCACCCGGCAGTGCCCAGGTGAATATCGGAAATCCAGAGAGCACGCCAGTGCGCGGGTCGGATTTCGTTCACGGTCGCTTCCATGTGGGCTGTCGTCATGCTTCAGGATGAAATCATCCGGCGATGACGGGCGTGTGAAGCTTCCGTGACGCAGTTGTGACGGTGGGGCAGCTACCCGCCCCGCCACCGTCACGGGCCGGAATCAGCCGGGTTGCTGCGGGTCGGACTTCTTGCCGCGCAAGCGCTTCCACAGCCCGCCGCCCAGCGCGGCCGCGGCCAGGATGCCGACCTTGGCGAACTTCGCCAGGAACGCGGCGATCACCGCGAACAGGCCCAGCTTCTTGGCGGCCACCCCCGCCACCAGCGCGGCCAGCCCATATTCGGCAACCTTGTCGGTGGACGAATCGAAGTCCGCGTAGCGCTTGCCGTCCACGTAGTTCAGGTTGTCCAGCAGCGCCAATACGGCAGTCTTGTCCTTGGGCACCAGGCTTTGCTGGGTGATGAGGTCCAGCGTGATGTAGCCGTCGCGCCCCAGCGCGTAGGTGTTGTAGTTCACGGTCGGGTCTTCTTCCGCGCCCGCGCCCTTATGCTTGGCCGCTACCGACCAGACCAGGCGCTGGGTGTTGCTGTCGTACTTGGGCGCTTCGACCCAGCCGTCCACGCTCAGCTCCGGGAAGCCGCGCTTCTTGCGTTCCTCGTTGGATTGCTCGGTGCCCTCGCGCAGGCTATCCAGCAATTCGCTGACGTTCCAATTGCGGGCGTCGTCGTCCTTGATATAGCCGGCTTTGTCGAAATTGACGGTGACGACCCAGTCATCATCGTCGCTCTTGGGCATGACGACGCCCAGCAGCGACGGGTCTTTGCCATTGCCATAGGCTTGCATCAGCCGCTCGGCCTGCAAGCGCGGCACGAAGAACATATTCTGCGGCAGGTGCACGACGGCTTGCTCGCCCAGCTTTACATCTGCCGGCCCCTGTTGAGCGGCGGCGAAAGCGGCTTTCATGGCGGATTCGATTTCCTGCTGGGCTGACGCGTTCTGCGCCCAAGCCCCAACGGGCAGAAAGAGAAGCGCGCTGGCGGCGGCCAGCGACAGGCGGGAAAGGAAAGCGCGCATGAGAGTCTGGAGGCGTCTGTTTTAAAGGGGCCTCATTGTCTTTGCGGTCGACTTTCAACTTTCTGAAAGCCCGCGGGGAATTCGCCGCAGGTTTTTTCGGAATGTAACGTGCTGTATGTAATCGGCCGATCAGCGCGCTTTCTGACGCTGTGGGGCATTGCGCAGGCGGGTGCCAAGCAAGCGGTCGTGCAGGAATTGGCCGTCGGGGTCGAACCACGACCAGATGAAGATGGTGAAGGGCGCGGCCACGATGAACATGTCCATCGACGCCCAGCCCGTGAGGCTGGCGGCGCCCCAAACCACGGCAGCGCCTGCCAGCACCAGCGGCCACACCAGCACGTAGCGCAGGATCAGGCGGGGGACGCCGGGGGTATTGCCGTCGCGGTCAACGAGCCGGATGTTCCAGGTCTTCATGGGCAGCGTCTGCCCGCGCCGGCGCCAGCACAACACGAAGTAGGCGCCAATCGCCACGAACAGCCACGCCTGCCGGGCCGAGCGCAGTTCCAGCGCATTTTTGCTCTGCGTGAGCGTATCCAACAGATAGCCCGCAAGAAACACCACGCCAAACAGCAGCACGGCTTCGTACATCATGCAGGCAAATCGGCGCAGCCGATTGGGGGTCTGGTCGAGGGCGTCTGTCGTCATGGGACGCCATTATCCAACAATGAGGGCGAAAAAAAACCCGCCGGTAAGGGCGGGTCTATAAAAGGGGCTATGCAGCCCCCAAGGGGAAAATCGTTCGGACCTTAGCGCTTAAGGTCCAGGCCTGTCTTTAGGCTGCGGAGTGCGCGTTCTTGGCGCTCGTCTTGCCAGCCAGGGCCTTCACGCCGTGGGCCAGCTTACGCAGGCCGGCGGCCAGAGCCCGCATCGGATGCGGACGGAATTGTTCTTCAATTGCCTGGAGCATCAGTTGGCGCTCGAGTTCGTCGGTCAGGCGGATGGTGTTGTTCGGGTTGATCACGTTAGCCTCCACGGGCTTGCACAGTTGTTTGCTACTAGGGATAACCCGAATTATAGGGTTTACCCTGAAACTGTGCAAGAGGGAGGTGCAAGCAGGTGCAACTTGGCAACACCTTGGTGCTGATAATGCCCCAAAACCGAGCGGCGGGGCACCATAAGCAAAGATACGGGCGCCATGTTGCGGCGCTTTTACAACGTGATGGCGGACAGGCTTGTTCAGACTACGCCCGGGGAGAAACCGCCCCGGGCGTGTGCGATCAAGCGTCGCGGTAGCCAGCGGCGACCAGTTCGAAGCCGAACAGGCGGCAGTCCAGCGCGCCGTTGTGCAGCGGCACGCGGCGCTTGGGCTTCAAGCGCATCTGATTGGGCAGGGTCAGGTCGCTGGTGATGACATGCAACTGCCAGCCGGCGAAGTTGCGCTTCAGGCACGAGGCCCAATCACGCCACAGGTCGGCGTCCTGCTCGGTCAACATGCGTTCGCCATAGGGCGGATTGGTGACGATCCAGCCGTGGTCGGCGGGCGCCGTGATCTCGCGCGCGTCGCCCACTTCAAAGCGGATCGAATCGGCGGTCAGCCACGCGCGTTCGGCGTTATTCTGGGCGAACTCGATGGCTTGCGGGTCCAGGTCGTAGCCCACCAGCGGGGCGTCCAGCTGGGGCAGGATGCGCGAGCGGGCATCGTCCTTCAGGTCGCGCCAGCGGTAAGCGTCGTGATCGCGCAGGCGCTCGAAGCCGAACGGGCGCGAGATGCCCGGGGGCACGCCCAGCGCAATCCAGGCCGCTTCGATCAGGATGGTGCCCGACCCGCAGAACGGGTCCAAGAGCGGCGCCGCCGGGTCCCAGCCTGCCAGGGCCAGCATGCCGGCCGCCAGGTTTTCGCGCAGCGGGGCTTCGCCCTTGTCCAGACGCCAGCCGCGTTTGAACAGCGATTCGCCCGACGTGTCCAGATACAGCGTGGCCGTGTGGCCCGTCAGGAACAGGTGGACGCGCGCGTCGGGGCGCACCGTGTCGATGCTGGGGCGTTCGCCTTCCAGTTCGCGCAGGCGGTCGCAAATGCCGTCTTTGGCGCGCAGATTGCAGTACTGCAGGCTTTGCACCGGGCTCTTGATGGCCGAGGTGTCCACGCGCAGCGTCTGTTCCGCGCCAAACCAGCGTTCCCAGGGTGTGTCGCGCGCCAGGTCCAGGATGTCGTCTTCGTGCGAAATCTCGGCGTGGGCGACCTGCACCAGGATGCGGGTGGCCAGACGCGAATACAGATTCGCGCGCTGCACACCCGCCCAGTCGGCGGTAAACGAGCAGCCCGCGCGGCCCGCCTTGGCGTCGTCATAGCCCAGCGCCTGCATTTCGGCGGTCAAGGCCTCTTCCAGCCCTTGGGGGCAGGGGGCGAACACCGTGAACACTTCCGCCTGGCGAGGTTCGCGCGGACGGCGGCTGCGGGTCTCGACCGTGGGCGTGCGCTCGCGGGAATAATCCCGTTCGTCGGCGGCGTGCGCTTCCGGTTCGTGCTGGTGTTCCGGCTCGGCCATGAATGCCGGCGCGGGGCCATCTTCCTCGAACGGATCGTAGAAACGGCCGTCGGGGGTGGCGGGCGCGATGTATTGGTCGTCGCGCAGGCGCGGTGCGCGTTGCGGCGGGCGTCCCGAGCGCG
>Ga0256907_1000048_pt1 | contig 41329 bp, 32 predicted proteins | sample MC6MC0745MT_FD_186329 | JGI IMG/M metagenome (GOLD analysis project Ga0256907, IMG submission 186329) | Metatranscriptome of enriched soil aggregate microbial communities from Iowa State University, Ames, United States - MC6-MC0745-MT... | ecosystem: Environmental > Terrestrial > Soil >... | reverse complement strand
TAAATACAACATGCATAAAATTAAATAGGTCAGGGAAGTTTAATAAATGTTTCAGAAACATTGCTTTACAAGTATTCTAAATAGGTCAGAAATATTAGTTTGGAATATGTGTTGACACTGTGTACGAGTTAAGTTACAATGTATTTGTGGATGCAACCTATGCAAAAACATTAGTGACAACGACAATTAACAACCACAAGTATCCCTACCTGGTTCAGTAGGGCAAAAGAAGAGAGGTGCCTTGTGGGGGCACCTCTTTTTTCTATGCTTATTTTTCTTTAGCCTGCTTCAAAACCTCTTCTAGCTGTTTCTTCATTTCCGCTACTTCCTGTAGCTGCTTCTCTAACTCTTTTGCTTGCCCTTTCATTTGTCGAGCTGTTGAAATAGTCGAACGCTCAAAAGAGGTAGGGACGAATAGTAACGCCCCTGAGTTTGGACAACGTTGCTCCATTGGCATATTGTTTCCCCTCCTTAGATTGCTTCAGTAGTCATCCCAGTAAACTGTCTTACCCTCGGACGTAAGAATCGGTTATCTCCTTCAAGTACTAACTTGTACTTAATAGAAATCTCGACCGCTGATTGCGCTACTCTCTCCACATAAGTGTAACGAGTGAACTCCGCTGATCGTTGAGCAGTAGATGGTGTAGACTTACATTCCTTCCATGTTGCCCCTTGGTCTAACGAGTAGTAAGGTTTAACACGAGTACCTGAAGGTGCAGCAGAGTCGTAAGCGATTGTAACCGTGTTGAATGGAGATACCCTTTGGTCAACCGTCTTAGATACGTACTCTCCTTTTGTAGCACTTACGAAGTTTACGAATAGTAAATCATCTAATGCCAACATTGGTGAGATGTATCGGTTCGACTTGAACGTAGCTCGTAACTTAGCTAGACCTACCACGAATGGGGTTTGAATCCCTGCATAGTTGATTAGCGGCAACCACGGTACACTGTCGATTGAGATAGTGTTGACATCCGAAGCATTTACGATCTTAACTTCCCAGTTACAACCTGTGTTCTCAGGTGTTAAGAATGAAGCCATTAACAGGATACCGTTTGAATCAATGTTCTTCATTGTATCGAACTCAATGATACCTTCTTCAGCGAACTCAGCAGTGTAGATATTGAACTTCATATCTGTCTCCTGGTGTACTGTCCAAGATACTGCGTTCGAAGAACTGAATAGAACACCGTTTACGTACGGTTGAGAAACTACAGTTTGCCCGTTGCTTCCGAGTGTTTTCTGTCCTAATGTCGCACACCACATTGTATAGTCCGCACTATCTGTGATAAATACGATACAGTAACCTTCACCTGGTTTAACCATTAGTGGGTCATCTAATGCGATACGAGTTTCTAGTGAAGCATCTTCAGAAACTTTAATCTTATCAGGAGTTAAGATACGTTCAGCGTATACTGTACGGTTAGGTAAACCACCGTCTGATAATCCACGAACCTGCATAACGATGTTATCTGTTGTAGACTTAGAACCGAAGTAAACTCCTACAGACGAAATTACTCGTGCTTGTTGGAAAGCAAATGACTGTGCAAGAGGGTCATACAGGTTGAACGTTACACGAGTCTTCGTAATTGTATCTGTTGTAATCTTCGCTGTACCTTGCGCTGAGAACGTAGAAGTTGCTAAGTTATCAGCATTCTGTAACGTTACTTCTCGGACACCTGTACGAATACCCGCAGGGATCATGAACTTACCTGAAGCTTCCCCTAATGCGTTAGAACGAATCGTACCTGTTTGAGAACCCGCTACTGTAGGTGCTACAGGAGTTACTGGTACTCGGACACCATCGAATGTCATGAATAAGTTATCAGTGTTTTTCATTAAGTTCGTTGCAGAGAATGATACTTCGATTTGACGCATGTACTCGATAACTTCATTACGAGTTGTTTGTGCAGAAGACCAAAACGATCCTTCTTGCTTCTCTCTCCAACCGATAGATGATTCATTCCATTGGATTCCGCCTTCAAGCTGCGTCTTGTCGATTAACTCCTTGTTCCAGTCACTAACGACTCCGCCTGGGTCACCCTCGCCTTGGTGCATCCACCAACGGTTAAGGTTCGTAGTGACATGATCTTCTTCGTAAAGAGTTACACGTTGTTCGTCAATCCAGTTATCTCTCTCAGGAGAAAGTTTTAGAACACCTTGCTTGTTGTACACCTGGTAAGGGTTAACGTTCCAAGCCGATGTTGCTAACGGTTGACTGATTTCTTTAATCTCTTTGAACGGTGCAGTTACTAATCGACCCCATGAATGCGATACTGAATCGTTCTCCATGAACTTAGGTCGTACCTTTTGGTCATCGGGAGTTTTCGTAGGGATCGTAATTGTAGCATCGTCTAGTGAGAACGCTACAGAAGATAACCCTGTATCTAATTTACTGAAGTCTGTAAATGCGTCTGCGAATACTCCACGTAGCGTTAACGGGTCTTCCGTTTTCGTAGCTTGTTTCTCAAGAAGAATCATAGCCTGGTTGTACTCTACGTTCTCAAGACGAGACTTCATTCTTTGTAGGTCTTCCATACGGAGACGAACAACCGCAGTATTTTTAGCTGCTGCAAAGTCAGAGTAAGGGAATACGTGAACGTTACCAATCTTTAATGAAAGCGGGTCACGGTTCTCAGGCTGCTTTGTCATCCCTTCACGATCAGCCTGCCCTTCGATAACTGCGAAGTTACCTGAAGCATCTAATGTGACAATATCTTCTCGTGATAAGTAGTAATCGTAATCGACACGAACTACTCCGCCCTCTTTTGGTTTAGCTCCCGACATACCACTGAAATCTACTTCAGTTTTCGTACCTGGAATCTTTTCACCTAATGGAGTGCTAGTAACTTTGTAATCCGTTCCTACTTTCATTACACGGTCATATTCAAAAGTTAGCTTATATGTTTGACCTGACGGTGGTTCGACAGGGTTTCCTGCGATACCTGTATTCCAGTCTATGTACTGAATACCACTATCCTGAACTACTCTATAGTCTTTGTCTCTTACGTACACTGTTGTGTTGAATGATACGACCATTGTAGTAGGGTCTATATTCGTGTACTGCGCAGGAATTTCATCTCGACCGTCTGCAACACCTTTGGAGATTTGCACGCCACCTGCGGGGCTTAGAGTGCGTCCTACAACGTTTGTAACTGCTTTAACGAATGAACTACCTACATTAACTTTCGCTTTTGCAGTGTTGTATGTGCTTGTCTCCTGTACAATTGAACGGAAAGTGTTCGATTTATTGATTGCGATACGAGTAGATGTAGGCTTACTGATACGATAGCCCATTACGTAAGCTAAACCTTTATCGATAATTACATCGATTGTTTCTGCATTCTGACCCTTCTCAGTCCACATTTCGAATCCTTCTACCTGGTAGTTACCTGATTCTTCTACAGTACGCTGTGCTAATACTGTATTGATAAGTGAGAACTCAGGACGGTCAGGTTCGATGAATAACTTACCATCTTCAAAGCGGTATACAGAAGCTGTAGTGTCATCATTATACGTAATGATTACTTCTTCTTGCAAACGGTCTGCGCCAGGCGATAAGTAGCTAGGTGCATTTTGTGTCTGATCTAAAAGCTTAGGGTCTTCGTTATACGTGATAATAGTCTGTACAACTTTTACACCGATGATTTCTGTACCTTTATTTGCAAAAGGAATTGTTTGTTTCTTGATTGGTCTTACTTTACCTGCTAGGTAGATTAAGCCTTCCTCAATTGTAATCTTTGTAGGAGCATCTTTGTTGTCAAAGCTGAACGCCATACCTGTTTGAATTGCACCATCTGCGAAGATACTGTCTCCTAATCGTCTTAGGTTGTACTCTGCAATGGACTGTAACTCGTTCAGTTCTGCTTGTTGTAGCGGTCTGTCCGAATGGAAAAGCGCTTTAGAACGACCACTCTTAGGGTCGAATCTATCATAAAAAGGTTTTACACTTAAATCGATGTTATCTGCCAAAGTTGTTCACTCCTTCTATTGGAACTCAATCATAAATTGTTCGTCCATTTTTAAATCTATTGTGCGTCCTTGCTTGTCCCTGGAATCGGAAATAAGTTTCGTTCCTGGGCTTGTAACCTCGGATGGGTACAATGTATCTTTCTTAGCCCCTTTAGGAACCAGGTTAAAATACAGTTCTACCTTTGAGTAAGCTTGGTTCAGGAAGTCTTTACCTTCCACTGCTACATTTATGTATAACCACTTTGCTCCTTCAGCTACTGCATTATCTCTAGGAACAAGTACGTACGGTTTATTTCCGTACATTACGACTGGGAACGGAGGGTTTTTGATGTCCTCTGTATCCTTTAGTGGTCTTGCTAACATTACCTTGTGAACCCTCTTATAACCAATTATAGCAGATTCTCCGATTGACACGTATGTGCTGTCCCTATTTGCTTGCATTTCTAATGCTTTTGTTACAGGATCAGTCGGAGTATCCACTTTAAATGTAGTTACAGCAGGGTTGTATGCCTTCGGTTGTCTTGTTAAATGAACTGTTACACCTGCGGGCTTAAACTTTTTAACTACGTCTATAACTGCATACGGGAAGTTATTAGCGAAGAAGATATCGATTACCGCAGTTGTGTAATACTCACCCAGGATATTGTCCTTACCATTCAGCTTAGATTGGTTCAAGAAGAAAATGTTATTGAATGGCTCATAGATGTTTACGTATGTGTTCGGGTCTCCTAAGAAAGCCAGGATCGCTTTTTTAATAGCAGGAATTGTACCTCGGTCTAATAAGATGTACTGAATGATACGTGCTCTGTAGGCTGTATCGTTTTCATTGTCCTGTCGTACAACCCCGAATATATCTCCGTATTCGTCTAGCCATTTTCCTGTTGCAGTCTCTAACGATTCATCTAGCCTACTTGAGATAGCATCTGCTTCTGTAAGTCTAAGTTCATCATCGATAGAAGCAAGGATGGCAGCATTCGCTTCTGTCTTATCTACTAAACGAGTCTTCCATCCTGGGTGTAAATGTTTTAAGAATGACATTCTGTGTACCTCCTACTCTAGAGTTACTTTAATTGTTCCTGCTCGGATAATCTCATTCCCTGCAACAATGATGTTTCCTGTTGGTTTGACAAATGTGATATCGTAGATAAGTTGCTTGTCGAGACTTTTAATAACACTAGTCAGATCAGAAAGGATTAAACTTTGTGAAGTCTGCATGTTGTTTAAGTATCGTGAAACCTCTCCTACGACTTTATCCTGGAACGCTTTTGTAATTGCAGATTTGTTTGTTAATATTAGTTTAACATCAACATCTACTGTTCTACGTGCTACGGGCTTAACGCTAACAGGAATACCTGCGGGTCTGAAATTTTCCAATGTTGCGATAATTTTAGCCAAAACATCTTCAGGTAAGTCTCCGTTTCGGTCATGAGCGTACACGTTGATAAGACCTGTCTGTTCGTCAATCCATACACCCGCTACTTCGTCTACTGAACGAGTACCATATTCGATAGCAGGGACTGTACCTTTACTTAAAGATTCAATGTATGAACGGAAACGAGACTTCATTTCATCTAGCGGCTCTTCATTCTGTCCAGTTTGGAATGCCTGAGCATTGTTCACTGTCTTAATGTTTGCTAGAGGAGTCATCATGATATCGATTATGTTTGCAGGGATGTTACCAATCTCCCCAGGGATCGTGCAGTACACTTGTACTTCAGCAGTTACTGTCCCTTGTGGGATGTAGTAGTCCACTAATGTTTCGTATGTATTCGAGTAATCAGATAAACTAGATGTGAAGCGTGTACCTCTCGGTAGAGATACCGTTTGCTGCAACGCATTGTGGAAAACAACCTGCACCTTACCGTAGGCTTTACGTGGTGGCTTTCTATTAAATCCGAATGAAGCATATACCCCTGCTGCAATAGCTTCCTGAATGTTCTCTTCTGTTAACACATAGAACTGTTCTAGCTCTGTAGCAATCGCTTCGTATATCGCTCTCATGGCACTACCGATTGAGAAGTCGTTGATCTTTCTTGTGTTCGTAATCGTATGGTCTACTAGTCTTGAGTAGATTTCTGTCATTTGTTTATATCTCAATTTGTAAACCTCCTATCTCATGTTGTTTTCGTTAAAGTTGTCATCCAGTAGCAATCGACCTGATTCCCCTGCACGCACTGCTAAGATAAAGGCTTCGTCTAGTGCAATCGAGAAGATTTTGAATGCTGCTGTAAACGTGTTACCGCTAATCGAGTGCCCGAGCTTTTCAATGTTTCGAACCCTACCATCTGTTCTCATCGCTCTCTCAATCTCTACAGCTAATAGTGAAGCATTCTCTTCCGTGTTCTTCTTACCGATATACTCATGGACTCTAGAACCATATCGAGGGTGCCCCAGGTAACTTCCCAGTGGAGTGATTAGTCGAATGTATAAAGATTGCTTTAAGTTCTCAATACCTCTAATCGTTCTAACATCACCCTTACCATCATCTTTCAGTTCTAGTATTTCAGCGTCCCACCCAGGACTACCGAACTGCTTTGGTAACGGTAGAATGTCTAGGTCTTTACCTAGTGATAGTGCGTAGATTTCTTCCTGGTCAAACTCATTTGTTCTTTTTAACGTAGAGATTAGTTCCGCTTCTGTGTCCTCTGATACTCGAATCATTAACGTGTCCCCGATTGTTAGTAGATGGTCAGGGTTTACCATTTTCTCTTCTACCGTGTCTACAATATAAGGGTAGCGCAGGTTATTGAATCTAGCTAACTCTACCCATCGTGACATATCCCCAAACTCTTGTTGAGCGATCGCCTGCATTGTGTCCCCATAAGATACAATTTTCTTTCTGAATTTAACCATTATCTCACCGTCCAGTTGTTGCTCATGATAACGTCAACTTGATTTTCTAAGTACCCAAATGAGATATGCATGTTTCGGAGAGTTTCGATCATGCTGCGGTATTTCTTTTCTGTACCGAAGTAGTCTGCAAGGTAGTTAATGTTTTCCTTGATTCGTAGGAAATCCTTTGCAGCTATGTACTGTAAGTTCGTACTAGCAGCTTCGATGCTGTATAGCAAAGCGAATGATTCTAAAACTACCGATGTCATTAGTGCATAGATTCTCGGGTTGTAGGAAGCTAGGTCACTTTTCATAACCTTGGCTACGATTGTGTTTGGGTCTAGCTCCACATTGATTAGTTCGATCTTATCCGTTTTAATATCCTCTAGTACTAACCGTGCAACGGATGATAGACTATACACGGGCTTGTACAACGTAGAAACGAACTCCTTTGAGTCGTCTAGTACGTTGAATGGAATCGTACCATCACTTAGCACAGGCACACTAGAAACGAATTTAACGAGGTCTAACGGTTTCTTAATTGCCATTCTTAATACCACCTTCCGTAGTACCCGATGTTAAACCCTAATCCTGACATCCCATATTGGTATGATAACGGTGAAGGGCTCTGTGGGTTAACAGGGTTCTTTCCTGTTCCTGGGATGTAAATACCGTTGTCATCTTTATTATATATCCCATCGTTACCTGAGCTTGGATCGTAGCCCCCGTTCCCTTTTCCACCTGAACCTGAATTGGAACCTCCGCCAGGTAAAATTGGTGTAGGCATTCCGATAGACCCGCCTAGTGGTGGTAGAATTGGGCTTGGAATCCAAATACTTCCGCCAGGAGGAGTTACGTTTGGCATACCTCCACCGCTGCTTCCTCCGCCTGGATTAACCGTAGGATATCTATTACCGATTTCAGGTTGCACCACGTCATCATCCGCAGGATCAGTAGATTTACGAAGTACCACGAATTTAATTTCGTATCGATACATTAAAGGAGCGTTAACATCTTGTGTGTAGGTAACACCTTCGGGAGATAAATGGACTACAAAGCTCTCATCATTTGTGAAGTTGTGGAAGTAAAAGTCTTCAGCAGCAGTTCTACCATTACCGCCTGTCTCTGCATAGTCTTCTAAGAAAGCTTTCATTTCTTTTATTTTAGTAATCCCTCGGTCTGAAGCTCTACCTGTAGGGTTGAAACCTGTTGTACCGCTAATCGTATAAGTTGGGATATCACTTTGGAAGTCCTCAACGATGATACGACTCTTTGTTTTTAGTACAGTTGTACGGTGTGGACGTACATATGTCATGTTCTCAGGGTTTAAGGCAAAGCGGAAAAATTTATTACCTACCTGGAATGCAATCTTCTTTAGGACGTTTCTTCCATCCGACATAGACATGTTGAATCACCTCTCTTATAATATAAGAAAAGACGGGATAATTTCCCGTCTTAAAGCACTCTAGTTAGTGGATATTTATGTAATAGTTCTTCAGGAGTGAGATCGTAGAGATTATCTACGTCTTTTCTTTTGACTCCTGCTAGATAAAACGACCTGTCCACGACTTCAGAGCAAGTAAGTTTACTTTGATTGTTGAATAATGTTCGTTTGATTCGGAATACTATACGGAACAACATTTCAAATATCTGTGCGTAGTCATAGTCCGTACCTTCCATACTTAATGCAATCTCTACAATCTTTTCTCTTTCTACTTGCGTCAGGTTCTCTAAGCGATATATGTGTGTGATATTTTTGTCATACTCTATAGGTACGACCCTAGTTTTAATGAATCTATTCGCTTCGATTATTGTATTAGCGTCAATCGCTAAAGCAACATGGCTATAGGGTGAACTAGTAAAATAACTAATCACCCTGCCAATGAAGCCAGTAGGTCTATAGAATATGACATCTGCCGCTTGTATTTCAGTTGTCATATCTTAGTCACCTTTCCTATTCTGTAGGTTTTTCCACAGGTGGTTCTGTTAACTGCGCCTGTAATCGTGCGTTTTCTTCTTCTAACTGAGCAATGTAAGCCTTCATTTGCAGGTTCGAAGTAGTTAAATTGAAAATAGCTTCTTGCTGTGCGTCAAAAACATGTTTCGGATTAATCTGTTTACCTTGCTGTTGCATCTGTTCCATTATAGTTCCTCCTATAAGGTCTGTTTGTTAAACCCAGTTAGTGTTAAATACTTCTTTATCTGTCGTAGCATTCAGAATTTTTGTACAATATTCGTTATATTTCATAAGTTGCGCTAGTTTGTGATCGAACGCTTCTTTCTGCACTGTTAGCCAAGCTTCTCTAGTGTGCTCGACATATCCTGCGTTTTCTGTTCTCCAAGCCACTTTATCGATGTCAGGATCGTCACGAAGTCTGTCTTTCTGTCCTAAGAAGTTAATTTGGTCATCGTCATTTAAACGGTATTTATTTCCGTTAGTTGAAATGAACCCTTTTGTAATAGCGTTAACACAAGACTCATCCATTACCTGGATTTTAAGTTTCTTATGGTGACTTAAGATGAACGAAGGCGTTACTTCCCAAAATGATAACTGGTATCTCTCTGCTAACACCTGTGATAGTTTATTCTTGTGATCCTGAATCATCGCATCGAAGCCTTGAGCTACTAAAATTTCTTCGTAAATTGATTGAAATAACATTGTCATTACTCCTCTTTTATATGGTTTAGTATTACTTCTTTGATAGCTTCTAATTTTTCGTTAAGCTGCTGAATAGCTTTCCAAGACAGAGAGTTCATTGTATAACCATTAACCCCTTTACCCCCAAGTTCTTGTACTAACTCAGGAGCGTCCTCAGCTATTAAACCTACTTTCCTACCTAGCTCAGGGTTAGCTTTCATTATGTAAGAACAGATTTCAGAGTCTAAAATCATCTGTAACGCATCCTCTTCTAGAAGTTGAATCTCAGTTTTCATAGACCTAGACGAGGTGTTTACATAGTTAATTGTCTTTACCGTAGTAGCATCTAACGTGTCTAATGCTATACTACCCCAACCTGTATCGTTCCAGTTACGTAATTCGAAACGGTTCTGATTAGATTGCCATTTAAAGATACCGCCCCCGAAGTTAGCAACGTTGTTTATACCATCAGAATAGAACTCAACGATAAATTTATCGTCTTTTTCGAATCGGTGGGTTCCTCCGTAAGCCTTATAAGTGCTGTTACCTCCATTTTTACCTATAGGCAAAACTATCTTAGTACGGTTTTGTGAGTCTATGACACCCCAAGTCTCTCCACCTTGCGCTCCTGATTGCCCTTTGATATTCCCGTAAGTATCCATAAAAATACCGTTGGTGTTGTAAGTGTATACGTCTCCCCCATATCGGATATTAGCTGTATTTGTAAACTGGTAGAAAAGGTTTTGGTTGTTCATTCTGAACGCATAGTCTAGAACACCCAAAGTACTATAGTCATCTATGTTTGTAGAACCTGCTGTCTTCCCTGTTCTTAGGAAGTTTAATCCTTGGTACTGCGTGTTTACTGGGCTACTAAAATAGATAGTATTAACTCCCATAAAATCAGAGTTGTTAGCTTGTATTGCAAATTTCCCTTGTGAAAACCACTGGTTAGCCTTTAAGTTAAGTATACCATCTACATCTAAGTTACCTGCTATTTCGAGACCATAACCTGCGTTCTTCGGTTTAGAGGGGAATTTGTTAATACCTAGCGTCCCCAAGACTGTATCAATGAAGAAGATTGGCGTACCGACTGCTACAGTTCTCGTTAGTGTTACAGTAGAACCTACTTTATCAGTTACAGTAATTAGTATCTCCCACGCAAGCGTGTTAGCTAAAGTAACTTTAGCATCTGTTGCAGTGAAGTTAGGGTTTCCTGTAATCGTAAAGTTAGTTCCTGGTGTGTTATATGTACCACCTACCTGCCTTTGTTGGAATTTAGCTACTGTTAATGAATTCTTATTCGCACCACTAATAGTTAATGGAGATATTGAGCCGCTTAGTTTAACCGTAGTTGAATCTTCAAAGTTATTTAGGCGATCAGCACTCGCAGAAATATTAGGTGGCGAATAAGGCAACATTAATATAACAGAAGATGCAGATGTTTTATTCCCTCGGCTGTCTACTGCGGTAACTGTTGCAGTCGCATTTGATGCTGCGTTTACTTCGTTAAAGTTAACTGTAAGGTCTGTCGTAGCATAGTTAACTGATTGTGTAACCCCGTTGACTGTTACATCGTAACGTGACATTGTAGCTCCGTTGTTAGCAGTTGCTTTATTTGCCGCAGGTATTTTAATCTGTAACTTAGACTTACCTTGTACAATATACTGGGCATTACCTGTAAGTGCAGTGGTTGTACCGTTTGTATCTAGGTATGTAAACCCACCTGCATAAGTCGGGTCACTATTTTTTACATTCATCGTAAATGTAGTAACGTTACTTACAGGTGCCCCATCCTCTGCGTATACTCCGTTATAGAGCGTTCTACAAGTGAGAGTACCTGTTTTACTTGTTGCATTTGTCACCTGTCCATATAACGTCTGTATCTCAGCAGCAGAGAACGATAAAGTGAAGTCCTTAGATACGTTATTCCAAGTCCTATTAAACGAACCGAAATTCATTGTTAGGTTGTATGTGAATCCGTTGGTATAGTTATTGACCCACCCCGTAATACTTTGCCCGATATCGAATGAGCCCCACTGTTGGTACCCTGCTGTCCCTGTAGCTACTGCGTATACGGTACCATACTTTTCATTCCGACCTACGAATGTTCCACCGTTCCAGGTTTCAACTTTTATCCATGCTTGTGTTTCCTCGTAAGCTGCTATCTGTTGGTACGTCTTTGTTATCTCGTCCTTACTGAAATCAAAGGTTACAGAGTCACCTACGTTAGAACGTGAAGCTACAACGACCCAAGACCCGTTAATAGGGTTCTTAACTTGTAACTCTACGTAATGAAGGAATGAGCTAGATGCCCTGTTAATCGTTACAGGTAAACTGTTAACCCCCGCTGTCCAACTTACGTTAGATGAAATAGTACTTGCTCGGGGGATGTTGTCCATATAAGCTGTTGTACTACCTTCGTTAATGCTGAATACATTTGTATAACCACTAGCCCCGATACGAAAGTTCTTCGTACCGTCAGCATTATGATTAACTCGAACTGAACCACTTACAACCAATGTGTTAGAGTTCTGTGTAATTGAGAAGCTTGTAGAGTTTACTACCTCTTGTCCGTCTAAATAGATACCGAATGTACCACTACCATATGTTGTATACCCTGAATTGGTACGAGAGAACCGCATCTCTACAGATACGGTACTATAGTTCTCGTTTGTGTTTGCTGTACTCCACCAGTTAACCCTACCTTTGACGTAGGTGTTACTAGTCGATAAATCAAAACCTCCACTTGCCATGCATGTTTCCTCCGATCATTATTAAGTGTTGTTAGGTACGAATGCCCAACCCGTAGAGTTCGCACTCTGTATAGAAAGGATTTTAATATTTCCTAGTGTAATCTCACTTGTTGCTCGAAGCTTTTTCGTTACCGTTTCATCACCATTCAAGTAGAATACTTTCTCGAATGTACCGTTATTTTGGTAATATCCTGCGAACTCGTACGGTGTGATTTGAGTGAACCCAATTTCACTTCCGTTACCGTCAATCTGAGATACACGGATACCGTTAATGTTCATACGGATGTTCGTGTTGTACAGCTCGCCCGTAGCTAGAGTCCATTGTAGGGCAACGTCCCCGATGTTAAGCATGATCCCTGAAACGATTGCTTCTACTTGAGGATATCCGATGAAACGTATTCTAACTTTGTCTTTAGTAGATGTGAATACCATGTAACGGGCTTCGAATCCGTTCGTTGTTACATCCTTATTGTCTGCTATTTGCGTTGTTGTAACCCAGTTTGTACCATCATACTCCTGAACTTGAATCCAAAAACGATAGTTAGAGTCTCCACCTTTTGTCATCTTATTCAGGTACCAACCTAATGTATAAGGTTGTCCAGGAATAACAGATATATCTTGTGTAATCCCTTGCTGTTGCCCGTTAGCTTTAAAGTAGAACCCTTTACCGAACCCTAGATTATCTAGTGACGCATTCGCAATTGTGTCTACTTTGTACGCATTAATTAAGCTCCAAAAATCTAGGTCACTATACCCGATAGAGTTCTTAATTAAGTTCATACCGCCTGTTGCAGAGAACTTAGCAGTGATGTCTGTAGCAGTCTGTTTCAGCTCAGATTTCGTTGCGTATGGAGTGAAGTCTAGCTTGTCCATAGCATCTTTAATCTTACCATCTACTGCACCTGATACGTTTCCTAGTTCATCCTTAGTAGCAAGGTTCCCTAAGTCACTAGCATTTGCCTTGTTCTTTAGAGCTAACGTATACTCTCGTGAATTGAAGACTGTATTCGTGATAGAGTCATCCGTAATCTTCTGTTCTGCATTGGAGATACGTTTTACCATAGACGGGATAATGTAACGTGTGTCCTGGTTAACTGTAGCCAAGTTAGTACCGTACTTAATTGTTCCTTTTGTGATCGGTGGAGTCCAATCAGGGAAGTAAGTACTTACAACGTTATCGCTTGCTAGTAACTCTAGTATACCATCAAATTCGACTGTCTCTTGAACTGCGTCTACAAGCTGATAAACAACCTGGTAGTAGTTTATAGATTTATCACTAATCGATGGTGACGGTTCCGTTGGAGCAGTGTTACCTGCTACGGTAGCACGAGATAAATCTTTGTCTCCTACTGGGTACCACTGCTTAGTTCCTGAGCCTGGGTACAGACCTCCGAAGGTACCATTACATACTCTCCAACCTAAGAAGTAGGCATTAATATCTTCCTTGCTAGGACTATATGCTTCAGCCCAACCACTATCGTTATTATCGATAGAAAACCACATCTTATCGAGAGTACCGCTTGTTGAATAGGTGTTTGCGTGTAATTGCCCATCTTTCTGTAAGAGTGTCCCATCTGCCTTAACGACTGTTAGAGAATTACTATTTGCGGTAGCATAAGCAAAACCGTCAGCTCTTACACGGGTTACTTTCACGAGGTTCGTATCAACCCAAGGTGTTGCCACACTACCTGATTCGAATTGTATCTTTCTCATGTTCAGTTTCTTCCCTGTCGCTGCTGTTCCTCTAGGGAAGTAAACACGTCCGAACATTCCTTTAGCGTTACTTGGGATCGTAAATGTTTTGTATAGACGTTTCCATGCGTTAGCTGCTCCTACAGAGTTAGCATCCCCTTTATTCTCAATCCAGTTTGTCCCGTCATGGTGCCAAACAGAAATGTACGCCCCTGCAATCTCACAGTTTACATCTGCGGAGAATGTAACTGTCTCTCCTACAGAGAACATATGCAAGTTCATATCATATGAACCGATTTGATAGAAGCTGTCACTTGCATCTGTAGATGTTAGTTCAAGATAGTCACTGACGAACTTTGATGTAGCTCGACCTAGCGTACCTCCTGTACTTGAGTTATCGAATAAGTATGGCATAACGTTACTACAGCTAGAATTTACGACTCTGTTTACTCCGTCAGTCGATAGTCCGTTAGTAGAAAATGCCCATGTCTGCTTATCGTCTAAACGAACATCCATCCATTTCTTTTCTTTAATAGCTGCACCGTTTGTGTTCCAGTAAAACTTATCGTTGTTTGTTCCGTCCCCGTAGAATTTACCCCAAATAGTAAGGTCAGTGCCACTTGTGAATAATGGGTTTGTTACAGGACGGATACGATTACCCATACCTGCCCATGCATCTTGAGGTGCGGGAGTGTACGGAGTTGCCTTCGTATTGCGCTCTACTTTAATCTGTGCGAAGGATACACTACCATTTCGTCTAAGCCAAATGTAAGGATACGGGTTAGTAAACCCGTCCTGTGCACAGGCAGCAGTAGTCTCGAATTTAATCCACTTATTTTTCTCCACCGTAGTCCCTATAGCAGCGAAAGGGAATCCGTTAACGTTAGCTCCTGTACTGGTAATACCTTTGATTTCGATACCGATACCTGCGTCAAGGGTTACATCTGTATTTACACGATAGTAGAACGAGAAAGTAAATGTCTCCCCTCGTGCGATACTAGTCAGACCTATTGTGTCTTTTAAGTTCTGTGAGAAACCTTTCCACACATCCTGCAAAGCTCCTGTAGATTTAACTGTAAGGAAGTTACCTACTTCAGGGTCGTTACCTAGTACACCGTCTGCGGCTCCTGCGTTCATGTAGTACGCTTTACCTTGGCTAAAATCACCATTACGGAATAAGTTCGTACTTGGTAAGTTCCAACTATCTGTATGATTACCCTCGAACTCAGGGAGCCCTAAAGTAGCGATAGGTGGTTTAATAGTTACAGGGTTCGCATAGTTAACAGTAGCATGGTTTCCTACTGTGCTAATAGCTGCAATCGTTTCGTCTTTCATCTTCCCTACTTCGCTATCTGTGTACTCTTTCTGTCTATCCTGTACCTCAATTTCGAATAGCGCATAGCGGTTGTAGTATTCATTCCACTTAGCATTCCATACGCTTCTGTCGATGTTAATAGTTGCAGATGACGTAGTATCCCAAGGCTTAACAGGTGTTAATGAAGTAAGATACGTTACTAGCGCAGTGTACGCATCTCCTAAAGGCTTGTAGTTCACGCTTGAAGTTAGGTTCATTCCGATCTTACGTGCAGTTCTACGGACAGCATAGAGCTTACCTGCATTGTACGCATCTGCATCGATTTGAGCTAGTGTAGGCATTGCTTCATTATAGTTAAGGAACTTACCTACGATGTCGGCAATATACCCACGAACTAAGCTACGTTCGAAACGAGTAATCTTACCATCGCTACCTAGTGCGTCTAAAGAGTCTGCAATCTGATCCACTTGCCCCTGGTCTGCTACGTTAAGTCCAAAACTAATGTTAGAATACCATACAGTACTTCCTGTTACGTCACGGTTGTTAAGGAATGCTATCTTTACACCCGCAGTTCCCCATGAAAACTGATTCTGTGCATCGTTACCTGTATTGTTTAGACCGCTAATTACACCTGAGTAATTTGTCCATGTTCCAGGGATAGCTGCGTTTTGTACTGCGATGTAACGGAACCCTGAGCCGCTGCTACCTTGGCTTAGTTTTGTTCCTGCTTTAACTAACGCTTTATTCCACGGAGCACGTAGAGTAATTGTTTTATTTGTAGTATTAATAGAACCATCTGCCCATAAGTCCTGAACCGATACATTTCGAGAATAAGTTAATGGTTGGTATTTATACCCAGTGCTACTTACGTAGTCCCAAAAGATTAATTTTCTTTGATGAATCGGAGCAGTGTTTAACCAGTTTGTAACGTTATCAAGATATACAACAGTATCACCAGGCTTTAAATCCTGTGTTAGAGTTGAGAAAGTGCTCTGTACATACATATGGTTCTCTGCATAAATAGGTTGACCGTCCATATCATGCTCGTACACCCCAACGTAATACTTAGCTCCTACGTTAGGATTTGTTTTAGCCCATAAAGAAAGTTTGTATGTTTTACTGATATCTACAGGAATAATTTCATCAGAAAGCTTTTGGTTCGCAGGACTCGAATCTTTAAATGATCCTCCACCTGAATAGGAATCCGAACCGTCAAATTCGAATGCACTGAAGTTAGTGTTATTCCCTAAAGAACCGCCACCATTCGATACAAGGTTGTCCCCTTTAGAGTTCACCCAGTTTTTGTAATCGGCAGAAATTACCCAACTACCTTTTATAAATACGTATAATTGCTTATCTTTATCGTTTAACCATAGCGCACCTTCTGTAGGATTTGGCGGTGGCGTAGGAGATGCAAGTACATCGTTCATGTTATAGATTGTAGCTTGCCCTGTTACTGTAAACTTTGCCATTCATTTTCACGTCCTTTACAAGTAAAGGGAACTTATTTCTAAGCTCCCTTTTAAGTACCTACCTCTATTATAATATAAAACAGCTCTAACTACTTATCTGCGTTCGCTAGTAAATTTGCACTACCGTTTACATCCGTGCTATCTAGGGTGATTGAGTCCCCTTTAATAGTAGGGTAGTTCTTTATTAAGTTACCGCTAGGTGCATATAAAGCCCATGTAAACGTCCATCCTGCGGTAGATACTGATAGACCTGACTGTAGGATTTGTGCTGTTAGAGTGATCGTTCCTTGACCATTCTTGAATACATTTGTACCAATAATGTTCATGACCATTGGGTCTTGGAAATCTCGTGTAACAATAACTCCGCTGTATTTAATCCCAGTACCTGGTGCAGTAGCCACACACTTGAATCCTTGGACACCATTGATTGCCCAGTTACGGATCGTGATAGAAGCAGAAGTAGTTGCAATCGCAGCAGTAGAAGTTGTAGGAATCGCTTCGGCTGTATTGTCAAACTTAGATACAACTACGTTACCTGCACTTGTTGTAATGTCTCCTGCGTAGAACAAGTTAGCCGCAGCAGTACCGATATAAACTCTAGCTTTTGTAACGTTTGCTGCAAAGGCAGGGATTGTCACTCTTAGGTCATTCCCTGTTGTAACTGCTAATTGCGCTTGTGTAGAACCAAGTGTCTCACCTGCTTGTCCGCACCACGTATATTTTACATAATACGTTGCAGCAGTTAACTGTGTATTAGCATTTGCCACTAGAGCTAGTGTAGGTGCTGTAGTCGGGTTCGCTACTGTGTTAATCAGTCTCCAACCGTTACCACCGTCAGCGTTACCACCCGAAGATGTTGTAGCTGTCGGGTCTTGGATGTACCACTGGAATGCTGTAGGCGTTACCGTACCTGCACCTTTGTACATATCAGCTTGCAATGTTACGTTACCGTTACTGTTCTTGATAGAGTCTCCGCCTGGTGCCCATACATTTAAGTAGTATGAGTCAACCCCGTTAGTCCCGTTCGAACCATCGGCTACAACTACGATTTGCTGTTCATCTACGTTCTTTGCTGCATCCGTAGGTAAGTTAGCATTAGCTAAGTACAGTCGAACACGAATTGCCTTAATGGAGCTAGAAGAAGGTACATAAGCTTTAGCGCTCGGTTCAGCCGCTGAAGACGTATATTTATCCACCCATGTTGTACCGTCTGTTGTCTCTGCGATCATCAGCTTACCACCGTAGAATGCAGGAGCAGCAGTACCTGTTTGGGACATTATGTTTACGGTAATATTCGGAGGGTTTAATGTACCCGCTGTATTCTTCTGCATAGCGATAGTGTTGGGTACTAACCAGTATGCAGTTGGTGAAGCTCCGCCTTTAACCTTACTAAACGTTTGTGTTTTTGTAAGTGTGAAGGCTTGTCCTTTTAACGACTTACCTGTAATTGTAAACACAATGCTTGCAGTATCCGCAGTCATATTACTTGCTTGTGCTACGAGTGCAAATACACCACTTGCAGAAATGGCACCTGCTGTAATTCCTGTAGCAGCCGCAGTTACTTTGTATTTACCATTTGCGGTTCCTGTACCATCATATGCAATTTCAGTCGCACCATCGAATACATGAATCTCTGTACCTGATCCTGTGTAAATCCCGCTACCTGCACTACCTGTTGAATCTGTAGGAATAGCTTGAGAGTCATTCGATAGTAAAGCAACGATAGCATTCGAACCACCTGAACCGTTTACGATTTTTGTTACATCGTAGTTCGCCTTAAGAGTAACATCCATGTTCAGGTCTACATCGGTGTATGTAACTACGCATGTAAAGATTTGGTTATTCATTGTTGTCAAGTTAGACTTAATCGATAATACCTTTGCAGTCGTACTTGGTGCGCCTGTAGGTAGTGAGTATGACAGACCGCTAGGCGTTGTTCCACTTGCTGTCTCCGCTAAAGGAACTGTAGTCTGCGTACCTTCGTACCAAAAGATTGATTTAACCGCAGCAGAAGGAAGCATATTACTTCCGTCTCCCCCTGCGATATATAACTCAGGTGTAATAACTAGGTTGCTGCTCGTAAAGTCAGGAACGTAAGCTAATCCGTTTGGATCATAAATTTGTGTTTTGTAATTCGGGTTTAAATATAGAATGTACTGCTTTGCATCATTCAAGTCCGAAATGGTAATCTGTCCAGTAATTCTTGCCATTAATTATCGTCCTCTCTTCTCCTATGTACGCCTAGCTGTCAGGTACGTCTACATCACATTCAAATGTGGCTCTCTTTGGTATGTCTATCGTAGAAATTTGGAAAGAGCTTCCTACACCACTATGCGCTAGTTCCCACGCTACATCTCCTGGTTCATCATCAGATATACGAGTCCAAAAGAAGTTAGCCTTTGGAATTGACATTGTAATCTCTTCTTCGCCTTTGTAGACTTTTGCGTAGATAACACTGTCTATCTCTTTGTTTCGGAAGATAAGACCATTGGTACTACCAATCATGATTCGTAACGGAACTTTCTTTAAAGCTTCTTCAGCATCTTTTTTTGCTTGTTCCGCAGTGTCCTTGATTGCTTGCTGTTCTTCCTTCGTTGCCATTTCAGAACGAACATCTTCTATTTGTTTCGACATCTGTTCTGAACTTACTTTTTGCGTAATAGACTCTGCAAGCTGTGTAATAGAGGAACCGATTTTTCTCATTTCGGTATCTCTATATTTCATTGCATTTTCTTGTGCTTCTTTAATTCTCGCATCTAGAATTGCCGCTAACGCCTGTTCAAGCGATGTTTGCATTGCAGCTAGTGATTGATTGTATCCGTCATACGCTTGATTGATTGCTGCTCGTTCATCAGGAGTAACTACCCCGTCTAGCATCGCAATCTCAATAGCGTTATTTAACGCAGCATGTCGGTTGTCCAGGTTCTCCTTCGCTACAGCAAGTAAATCCTTATGTGTTGCAGGTAAAAATGGATCAGAAGAAACTTGGTTGTACTTTTCGTCTATAGCAGTTTTTTCTCTACCAATAGAGTTCTTGTACTCTGTAACCTTTTTCTTCTCCTCTTCTGTAACGGTACCATCCTGGAATGCGATCGTCATGTAGTCCTGGGCTTCTTTTAACAACGAAGTCATTTTAGCTATTTCAGCCCTAACTGCGTCCAGTACTTTCTGTTGGTCTTGTCTAATACCGTCCAAGTCGATTTCGATTTCGACTTTATCTATCTTAGTTTCTATTTTACCATTAATTAAAGTTATAGTAGTGGTTACGCCCTCTATTTTTTCTTCTAACTCTTTAATTATTTCGAGGTCTCCACTACCACCGCCACCTGAACCTAACTTCTTACCATCGATAAGAACACCTTCAGATGTAATGCTTAATTTATGGTCAAGAGACTTAATGTTTACGTCACCATTCTCGGTAATCTCAAACATTGCAAACTTAGCAGATTTTTCTTCAGGGTTTGTTGTATCGTGCTTTTGTACGATAGAGAATGACCCGTCAGGTTTCATCTCCTGGTATGTAATCCCTTTACCGTCTGTATGTCTGCTTCCTATACGAAGCGTACCATCAGATTTAAGGAAGAATGTAACCCTATGCTTGTCATATACCCCTTGGTGTACGAATAACACTGTAGGAGATTTAGCTGATACAGGTTCGATTAATTCCCCATTAGAATAACGTGAGCTTGGTAAATCGCTGTAGTCAAATGCCTGGTCTTGTACGTATTCGTTATCAGGGTCTGTATCCGTAATGTACATAAAGGATTTACCTGAGAAAGTTACTTCCTGGTTTCCTCGTCCGTCTATGTTTTTAAATGTCATAGATGGGTACAAAGTGAATAACTGCCATAGTTCTTGTTGGATATTTTCATCCGATTCATCGGCACCTGTCATATTCGTTCGTGTTAATAGTGACTGGTTATCTACATCTCCATAGATATTAAGGACGATTGGGTTATCATTAGCCCCTTCCAGGAATCCGATCAGAACTAATGTACCTATAGTGACCAGTGTATTCGTACCGTACACGTTCCCATCAGGTGTCTTACCACCGAATGTTACAGGTAGTCGTGCAGAGTATCTACCGTTATCATTCGGGTTTTTCATTGTAGAGTTTTTATGTACTGTTGTAATAACCTCAACCGTATTGTACCTGTAGTTAACTTTTACAACCCTAGCAAGGGAGAGCTTTACTACGTTCTCTCCCTCTTTATACATACGTTTAATTTCTGACCCTAATGCAGACTGAAACCGAATGGGTGACAGGGGTGTGTATTCATCGTTGTACATTTCGCTACCACCTTTCTAATACCATTATACCATTATGTTTCCGACACCCTCTACATAGCGTCTAACGTGTCCGTTGAATACTTTCTGCCAGTATGACGTACTTAAGTCCTCTTCGTGAATACCTGGTGTACTCTGAGAACCGATAAACTTACCATTACCTGAGTAGATTCCAACGTGCCCATCTTGCTTGTACGTGTCGAAGTAGATAATATCCCCTTCTTTAATCTGACTCATTGCTATACTCTTGTTGGAACCACGAGCACTAATTTGATGTAGTCGAGGATCGGTTTTAATTGTATCTGTGGTCATACCCGTTGCTCCACCTTTAAGCTGAACACCGTGTACGTTATAGCACCACCATACAAACGAAGAACAGTCAATTTTGATTGGAGAGTTCATGAATGGGTTACTACCTGAACGCCCTCCACCGAATACATATACCGATGGTTTACTTGTCATTTCTCGTGCAGTAGCTAGAGCCTTCATTGCAACGTTACCTCCGCTGCCGCCACCCCACATTCCTGTACCTGTTCCACCGCCTGCTCCTCCACCTGGGTTAGCATTCTTAGCACTTTCTAATAACTTCTCTAGCGAATCCTCACCTAAGTATCCGCCTTTGAACTCTTCAGATTTACCCCATAGGTTACTGAATCGTTTAGACCCTTCATTCGGTAGACCTCGTGTTACACCTAATACAGTTGTGTAACCGCCTGTGAAACTGAACTCGTGCTGAACTGACTCTAAGTAGAACTCCCATGTAGTCTCTTGTTCAAAGTCATCATATAGAAGTCGAACGCCTAAACGGTATGCAGGGTTCCCTAAGATACGAATGTCACCGCTGTAGAAGTTAGCGTTCTCACAGTACCAGTTGAATAGCTTCTGTGTATACTTACCTAGCTTCTCACTATCAACACTCTTTTCTTTAGTAGCTCCTCCGCCTGCGCCTGACCCTGCCGATGTAACAAGTTGGGCATATACTTCTCTACCGAACTTACCATCTTTTAATGAGTCTATAATTCCGTTAACCATACTAGCAGGCATAGTAGAGAATTGCCCTACGATTTGTGCGTATACTTCGTTTGTCTTACGTCTCAACATCTCAGGGTCTTGCAGGTTGTTCTTTGTGATGAAAGTCAATACTTCTTCATAACCAGGCTGCTGTGGTGCCTGTGGTGCAGTAGGCTCTTCTTTCACAGTAGGAGCAGGTTGTGTTGCAGGTGTAGGTGTTGGCATCCCGCCTGTACCATTACCCCCTGGTGTTGTCCCAGTTCCAGGTGTAGGTGCTGTTCCTGGTGTTGCAGCATTTGTTCCGCCTTGCCCAATCGTTCCGCTGTTACTTAGTAAATAACGGTTCTGTGCGTCCAGTCGTTTGTAACCATATTTCTTAATTAGTTCAGGATGGTATTTTGGGAATACCCCTAAGTCCACACTGTTGTAATCTAGTAAGTTCGGTGCCCCTACAACGAAGATTGAGAACATTTCGTTATCGTTCTTACCGAATGATTCCTGGACTACTACGTCACTTGTGAATCGGTATGTAGGAAGTGTAAACCATTTATCAGGATCAAACGGTGTAGGTCTCATTAGCGCAGCACACTTACCGTCCTTTTGAAACTCAAAGAATAGTTCATTGAATGGTTTAGCTACTACATCATCTAAGAATTGTCGTAAACTACCTTGGTAGTTAATGAATGGAGTAACGTCTGCCAGGGCTTCGTCTTCCTTCCAACTTGAGAAACTATGTACGAAATAATCTTTTAGTCCTTTACCATTAAAATCATACTGAGCGTATTTGTATACGAATCGCTCCATAAGTTCGTTACCGATACCTGCGGCAGTGTTCTGAGAAAACTTCAGACCTTTCTGTGGGTCATCGGGCAACCAACCAGTACTAGCAATAATTGTTGATACTTCTTGAATAACCCCGACATCGAAGTTGATTAGTGCTTTGGTCATCGCTTGTCCCGTTACACGATATAATAGAGACCCGTTAGCATATTCCCCTTCTTTCTTGATATCAGAAACTAGACCTACCATGATGTACGGATTATCAGGGGCACCCTTTGTAACATCAGGGAATACTCTAATACGTACCAGGTCATTAGCATTAATAATCTTATCCCACTTTTCCTTAGCGGAAATAACAAATGAGAATGCAGGGCTATCATCTGACATCGAGTTCTTTACACTAAAGGAAAGCAATGCTTCCTCGAATGACTTTTGGGATATTTGTTTTTGTGTATCGTACTTTAGTAAGTACGGTGTATTTTGTGTTATGAGTTCGATTTCGAATGTCGGATACCTTTTAACGATGGTAGTCATCTAAACATCCCCTTCAATTTAATAAAGGAAAGAAAGGGCTGTTACACCCTTTTCATTTCCTGTGAATAGAAGTTTAGGGAACTATAAATCATATCATTTATGTTCTTCCCTACATTCTTCATTTCGTTGCTGTTCTTAATCTTAGATGAAACGCTCTCATCTCCTTTAACGTTTACATTGATCGTAGAGTCTACCTTGACTGTACCTGTTCCTCCTGGTGCTCCTTTCATGATACTAGCGATGTTAGAAGCCCAGTCACCATTCGTTGCGTAACCTGCTTGGTGCATCTTGTCAAGTGTGGTGTTACCTTTTCCGTAGTACTTCTCGGAAATCCACTTCGCTCCACCCATGATACCGTTCTCAGCAGCAGAACCTCCACCATTTTTAAATTCGTAAGCGCTTGAGTAAGGACTGTTATCGAACGCTCCGATACCGAAGAAGTTACCTTTGTCCTTAGCGATTCGTGAAGTACCCCAAGCAGATTCTTCCGCAGCATGGGCAACTAGATAACGAGGATCAAGCCCGTATTGCTGTCCTGCTTTAAGGAAGGTTGCACCCATTCCTCTCATCATCGAACCTTGAGGAGCTTTAGAGTCAATCCACTTATCTAAGTCAGCAGCAGTAAGTGAGCTGTCTGTTGTTCCTAAATCACTTTGCTGTAAGTTACCAGGATTCTGCCACTTCTGCCCTTGAGCAAGAAGTTTTAAGCTTCCTCCACCTGTAACCCCCATGCTTCCGCCTGCACCTGCGCCACCTGCACCGCCCATTCCGTTGTTATTACCCATGATACCGTTTTGGGCACGAGCCTGAGCAAGTAACTGGTCTGCACGTTGGAGAACTTTTTCATACAAGCTGATATTTTCTCTTTCGAAAGCAAGGTTGTCAGTTTTCTTAAGCTCAGTACGTTGACGAGTGTTTGTGTTTTCCTTATCTACTTGTTCCTTCGTAGAGTTAATACCGTTCGCAGTCATACCATTTCCTGGTGTCATAACTTGGTCAGTTAGCCCAGGATCAAGGTTGTTAGCCATCATCCCGCCCGCTACGCCACCTGCTACCATACTAGTTGCAGTGTAACCTGCGACCGTACCAGTCGAACCATAGCCTGAACTTGGGGTTTTATTGGCTTGTTCTTTCGCTTTAGCTTCTGCCTTTTCTTTCTCTTTCTTAGCCTTGGCTTTAGCTGCTGCTTCCTCTTTTTTCTTTTTATCTTTCTCAGCGTCAGAGTCGAACCAACTACCGATTTTACTACCCCCGAAGGCACCTGCGATACCTCCGATAAGACCACCGACACCACCGATGATAGCCCCTGCTACGTTACCGATACCTGGAACAATTGTACCTGCGGCAAAACCTGCTGCGGCACCTCCTGCAAGACCTCCGAGGATACCCCCTGCAACTCCCCCAGTAGTTTCACCTTTCTTCTCCTTAGGAGCACTAGCAATTTCACTAGCACCCATTACTAGAGCTAGAGGTAGCATAGCTTTACCTGCAATCTTACCTGCGCCTTTAAGGAATCCTCCACCTCTAGAAGCTCCTGCTGCTGTCCCACCTGCTACAGTACCTCCTGCTACTGCACCTGAGGAACTACCGCCCCCGAACATTCGGCTCAAAAAGTTCTGCTTAGGAGCAGCTTGAGTGGATTGGGCACCTCGGCTCCATGTGACAGTATTACCTGAACCACCTCGGTTACCATTTCGACCTCCTCCGCCACCTCCGCCAAAGAAGGTTCCTCCACCGCTACCGCCAGTGCCGCCACCGCCACCTCGGTTTCCTCCGCCTTTACCAAACGTTCTACCTAAACCTTTACGCATTAGTGTAGATGCTCCGAAGGATAGTGCAGCACCTGCTGCGGCTACACCAAGAGCAGCGATTGCAGCGGCAGCACCGTAAACGATAGGTGGCATTCCACCAAGAGCAGCGTTAGCTTCACGAGCTACCTCACCCAGGTCATAAATACCTGCGGCTTGCTTTTGGGTTACAGAGTCACTTTGGTTGTCTGTAGCTGCGCTAGAGTCCTTATAGTTTTTCTCCTTGTCTTTAGAGATTTTTTCACCAACAGTAGAATTACCTTTCATTACCTCATCTAGAGTTTTCTGATTAAGCTCACCTTTACGGTGTAAGTCCATGATACCTTTAGCTTGTTGTGCAGAAACATCTACACCTAGAAGCTCTCTAGCCGATCTAGCGAATACTCCGTTTTCTGCGTCCGCATTCCCGTTACCATACGATTTAGCCATATTAATTAACGGGTCTAAGTTACTAACGTCAGATAAACCTTTCTCCATTTGCTCTTGTAACTGGTACATACCCTCTAGTCCCTGGTACTTTGTACCTTGACCGAATACAAGTCGAGCTTTAGGGTTGTCGAAACCTTTACGGATACCTTCGTCAAGACCTGCCATTAACTGACCGCCTTTTTCACCCGATAACGATTTGTTTCCACTTCCCGCTAAAACGGTTTGTAATGCTAACGTGTTCATAACATCCTGGTTCGAAATAGAACGGTTAGAAGACATACCTGAAAGGATTCCTTCTAATGCTTTTAACTGATCCTTTTCACGACCTTCCATACCACTACGTTTCATAGCGCCAAGGAAAGCATTTTGGAACTCTTTGGTTTGCTTACCATTCATACCTCCTGAACCATATGCAGTATTGAAGAATGACTTTGTATCCTCTACTCCAACCCCACTTGTTCGGCTGAACCAAGCTTGGTTTTGCATAGCGGTATTAAGGTCTCCCATGCCAGTGAAACCTTTTTTAGATAAGTAGCTATCCTGGAAGGCAATCATCTCTTGACCCGACATACCTAAGCGGTCAGCAAGACCTGCATTCAGCGCACCATTACGAATGTCTTCACGCCAATTACCGCCCGCTGTTCCTGTACGTTGACCGATAGAAATTTCATCGTCCCTCATACCTTTGTTTATCGAAGCCCCTTGGTGATATAGACTTCCTACAGTACCCGCTACTGCACCTGTCACAGCTAAACCGATAGCAGGAGCACGTTCGTATAACATACGTGACATCGTTCCACCAGGCTTAACAGTTACGTCCTGGACGCTTGCATTACGCTGTTCCATGTTTGCAGTTGTACGTTCAATGGCTTTATTCAGCTCCATACGAGCGTGCCATTCTTTATCCATCGCTTCGATAGTTTGCTGTAGAGCAATCTTCTTATCGATTTCACGTTGCGTAGCCTGTGGGTTTCTTTCAATATCCTTGATCTGTTTAGAGATACGAGAACGTTCCATACCCATCTCTGTTAATCGATTTAAGTTATCCGATTTCTCTTGCTTCATTTCAACGTTGACAATATGTTGGTCTTTACGGAAGTTAGAAGCCTGTTGGAACGACATGTACTTAGATGCACTTGCTCTACGTGCCAAGCTTTCTGTACGTCTGTCTAACTTATTAATTTCACGCATCTTACCTACAACATCATCGAGCTTACTTGATACACCATCAGCTTCGTTAGCCATAGACTGTACGATGTTCTTTGCCTTTTCAAAATCATCTGTAGGCAAGTTAAACACATCGTTAGAGTTGAATACATGCTTGAAGTTTTTAGAGTAGTTTTGTTGGAAGTTAGCCATTTCACGGAACGCTAATTTTGTATCGTTGTACGATGACTTCAGTTGTTGCTGCTGTTGCATTACACTCTGAACGAAGTCCTCTAAATCTTTTTGTTTTTGCTTGAGTTTGGCTTTAGTGTCTTTACCGTCATCTTCAAGACCTTTACCGATTTCAGGGAGCTTGCCTGACATACTCTGTAATTTCTCGATAGACTTAGGTAGGTCTCTATAAAGCTGCGCCAGTTCTTTCATGGAACGCATATTCTTATCCATGTCTTTCTGACTTGTAGTATAGTAGTTGTCTACCCCTTTGTTACGGAGACCTTCGATTTCGTCCATTAACTTACGAATCTTGCCTAGATTCTGAACCGCTCTACTTATCTCCGCATCGACACTAATTATGTAATCCTCTTTGTTTGCCATACTACTTCACCACCCTTTTCTTATAAGTAAAGGTAGGAGCATTTTGCACTCCTACCCCTCTACAATTCCGTATATTCATCGTCCTCGTCCTTTTGGTTAAACAGTGCAATAGACTTGTCCATTGCTTCTTTATCCAGGTTATTAACCTCATCCGTTTCTCCCGCCAGGTACGCATCATCGACAAGATGTTTACCACCCGCTCTAGCAATACGTTGTGCTTTCTCGTATGCATTTGCAAGCTGCTGATCGATGTAGTCACTAACTTCCATCTCTCTAGCTGTTTTACCTCCCGCTTCTAAGTGAGCGTTATAGTCATCCAGGCTATCGAATTTAGAAGCCAGGTTCTTAAGGTCTTCAGCTTTAGTAAGAGCTTCAACCTGTTTAGCAATCGCATCAGCATCGTGACCTTCTTTAAGAACATCCCAATCCCCATCTTCTCGGTTCCAAACTTCGTCATCAAAGGCTGAATCGTAATGTTCGGAATCGACAGCTAAACCTTTTCTTGCAAGTTCCAATATTCTGTTATCTTCCATCATAGAATATCCGATCAGGTCTATTTGGTCGTGAGATAATTTTCTAAAGCGGTCATCTGTAGGTAAAGTGTTAAATTCTTTCATGATAGCCCACAAGTTTCTCATGTAAGGACTACGTGCTAATTGCTTCAGTCCGCCTAACTGCTTTACCTTATCTTCGAAAGGTATCTAACCATTTGATGAAATCAATACCAATCTGATATACGATATCTAGGTTATATAGTTCTTCTTCTTTCTTGATGAACTCAGGTACGTCAATACCGCATAACTTCAATGTAGAAAGTGTTTGGTATACAATCAGGATATACTCACTTTGGTAAACGTTCATACCATCTAGGTACGAGGATGTACGAGCATGAATCTTCGCCAGTTGAATAGCGTTTGGAGCTTTAATTTTAATTGTGAATTTCAGATCGTAGTCAGGTAAGTCATAATCTTTTATGTATGTATCGTTTACCCCACGGATAAGACGGTCAATTACTTTTCTTTCTTCTTGCTTTTTCTCTAATTCTAGCTCTTCCTGGGACTTCTTGTTTAAGTCAGGAATCTCGTTGTTGAAATTTTCAGACATTTTGGTACCTCCTAGTTTTAGTTGTCTCTAATAATATAACAGTAACTTGTACACTAATTTAATTATAACATAGAAAAAGCTGCCACCTTGAGTGACAGCCTTGTTATTAGTTATTTGTATTGTATTGATAGTAACCGTTAGTAACTTTCTCAATTCGAGGGTCAATAGCAACTAGTCTCTTAACGATATCGTAAGGGTTAGCCCATACATAACCAGGGTTTACTTCTTCTAACTTTTTGAACATCTCTTTGATTTTCATAGGTACGCCTGCTTCTTTTAAAATCACTTTAGTATATTGAGCGACTACCGCCAAGTCTGCATATTTACCTTTACCCTTACCCTTGTCTTTAACCTTACCTTTACGTACAGGGTTTTTAATATTTCTGTTTTTGTATTCCATATCTTTAGCAAGTTCTTTTGCATGGTTATATTCGAACTTAGGCTCTTCTTCAGGTAAGCTAACAACTTGCTTATTCTCTTCGATATATTCCTCAATTGATTGGTCTTCCTTATGTTTTGGCGCTTCTATTACCGCTGCTGCAATTTCCCCAGGAGATTCAACAACTGTCGCTACATCTCTTGTAACCGACTTGAATAGTTCTTTAGCGAATTTCTTTTTCTCATCTTCAGTCATATTGTCAAAAGCATTAACAACTATGTTTTCTGTTACCTTAACTTCTTTAATAGTAGCAGGTTCTGTTTCTGACTCAGGTACAATATATTCTAGTAAAGGACGGTCAATTTCATCTAGCTCTCTTAAGCGATCAAGTAAACCTTCGTAGCTTGTCCATAAGCGGGCACGCTCACCTTCAATATAATCCATTTGCTTTCTTATTGCTTCTCTCTCTGAAAAAGTATGTGTCATTTTAAACATCTCCCTTAAATTTTTTATATGTGTTTTTTATACGTGTTATCGTATCTAAGCTTTATTATAGGACAAGGTTTTCGGAGAGTCAACAACAAATTTGTTATATTTTTATTTTTTATGCATATTATAGTTTAGAGCTCGCCCATAAACTCATTGTTGAAGTACAGCTCGTCCATGATATTAGCGACAATACCGTTGAAATAGGCAAACGTACCCTTCTTCATTTTCACACCATTTTTCAGTTTCATTACCAGTTCTTTAGCAGCTTGGATACCGATTACTGTTTCTTGTTCTTTTGTGAAGGCGTGCTTGCCCGTACCATCAGGTTTATTACACTGTCTTACTACTTTCCAAAACTCTTGTATTGTTTCTGCTTTACGATAAAAAGAACTCATGAATGAAGTGAAACGTGTTGGAACCCAATGAGCCACAAAATCGGCTGCTGTAATATTATCTTGAGATACAGGATTATCTTGGTATGTATTACGTTTGTTTATATGTTTTATATTTTGTTTTAAAGAAACTGGTTTTGTATTAACGGTCGGACACTTCTCGGTCATTTCTTGTGGTTGCTTATCGGACATGTTGTTTTCTACAGGCAAAATTAGAACAGCATTTGATGTTTGGTTCATATCAGACTTGCGTTTCATCGGAATCTGTTTAATAATGTTTAAATCCTCTAGTCTCTTTGTAAGGCGTTGTACAGTTTTATATGATACTTCCATCTTCGCTGCTAACGAATTTTTGCATAGGAAACTAACACCTACATATTTACAACTGTGGCGCTTAAGGATTTCTAATAAGTATGTTAAACGATTACGAAGATCAGCACGCTTAATAGAGGATGCAATAACATCCCTGTATTTACGCACTGTTTCATTCATGCTTTCTATATCAGAAAATGTAGCCAGGTTTTTGAACGCTTCTTCTGTTGCTACAATATCGATTCTTTGCTTTGCCATATGTACACTCCCTTATCCACAATAATAACCTTTATGTATCGTATAGTTATCCACATGTGGATAACTTTTTAAGGAGAGTATACCATAGCCTGTCTATAATTAGCTAGTATTTTTTGCAATAAAAAAAGCAGGAGTTATAAGCCCCTGCTTGTTAATTACTTATTTACCTAATACTGTAATCTTAACTTGCTTGCGTCCCCATGCGTTTGCCTGGGAATCTGTTGGTAAAAGCACGTCAATACGGTTACCTTTAATAGCTCCTCCCGTGTCTAAAGCCATTGCTTCTCCGTATCCTTCTACATATACTCTAGAACCTAACGGGATTACTCGTGGGTCTACAGCAATAACTCGTGCGTTTGGATTCTTACTTAAGTTAAATCCAGTCGCTGTTAGTACTTGTCCACCGTATGTACCACCATTCTCACTTGGATGTGGTGTGTAAGCAGTCGCTTCTACAATAAGAGTTTTACCTTGCGGCTGTGCTTGCTTAGGTGCTTGTTGAACCTGAGCTTGTTGTTTTTGTTGAACAGGCTGTGGAGCTACCTGTTTCTGAGGAGCAGCTTCTCCTCTGTCAGCTTTAAGCATGGTAAGTAATCGTACGTTTTGTTCCTCTGTTCCTACGTAATTAGACATTCCGTAAGCTTCTGACAATTGTTTACGATGACCAAAGCTGTGATCCTCTTGCTTGTGATAAAGATAGTCTACAATACTCCTGTCTGTGTCGAAACCACTTGCTGAAGCTGTGTCTTGTCCAAATAGGAAGAATCCTGTTGACAATGCACCTAATGTGATGATAGATTTAAGTTTCATGCATAACTTCCTTTCTTGTTCTATGTCTACTAATGTAACACATTAACCCCCTAAATAACCCTCTGTAACTGAACTGTAAAGAAACTGTAAACTACAATGTGCCCCTCTAAAGTAAGAAGGGCACGTTTTTTATGGCTGTAAAACTCCGTTAACGATGTTATTTACCTTAATAGCATTTGTGCTTGTGATCGTTGTTTTCTTCAAGATGTTGTTCTGTATGATGAATGATGGTGTGTTTGTTGTTAGGTCGTTAATTGCTACTTGGGAGTTGTTCGTTGCTTTGAAGTAGTTGTCCTTCATACTGATTAGTGAACCAGTGAAACTTGCTTCTACAGTAACCAGTGCTCTAGGCAAAGCATCGTTTGTTTGCTTAAATGCATTTTCCGTTAATATTACTTCGTCATTCACGCTTTGGATTGTTAGGATGTACCCACTTGTTTTTTCTACTGAACAGTCCCTCATAACAAAATTCTTTAAAGCAGATACAGTAATCATAGAGTTGTTTGCATCAGTGGAAACGAACTTACAGTTAACAAGTTCTAACGAGTTTGTTCCATCACTATGCCTGTTTACACCTAACGCTGTAGTTAAATCTGTGAAATCACAGTTCGTGTATTTACCTGCAAATAAAGCAGGAGTCTTCGTGTTTTTAAACCTACAGTTTTGGAATACCCACCCTTGCTTAAATGCTGCTGCGTTAGCTACATAAGTTAAGTAGTTCACGTCTTGCCCCTGGAACGTACAGTTTACAAATGCCTGCGGCTCCTGCTTTATGTCTAGTGTCCATTGAAGTACTGTAGATAGAGAATTCAACTTATCACTATCGTTAAAGAATGAGCAGTCGTCAACTGTTACGATATAAGGGAATGGGTTATCTGAAACGTATTTACAGTTATGGAACGTACATCCAACTATCTTAATCTGTCTAGTAGCATAAGCTGCATTAGTGATTACCTGCGCCCCATAGACGTAGTTGTTTGCAAATATAGTCTCACCTGATAACGATACCTTGTTATGTCGAATTGTGTTCCCAGTCACTACTACTTTGTCTGCTCCACCATTGACCGCTAAACTTACATACCCATTACTTACAGGTGGCATTAGTGTATTCCCATTAATGTAAATGTTCTTTCCGTTAACTACGATGATGTTGTACTTCTCGTTCTTATAGAATACGTTGTTCTCAATGTGAATCATTTGGTTCAGATCATAACCGTCTTCTATATCGATTCCTGATTGAGGGTCTGCGCCTGATATGTGATGGATTTGGTTTCCTGTGATATATATGTTCTTTCCGCCACATACTGATACACCTTGTCTGCGGTTGTGGTGTAAATTACATTTCTCAATATACACATGCTGCGGGAACGAAGGTACTCGGACGTTTATTAAACAGTTTGCTGCGGCAGGAATAGTAGACTGGTGAAGAACGACTTTAGCATATGTAGCTCCTACAGGTACTTCTACTTCGTCAAAGAATTGGACGTTTACTGTAGAAGATACGAATGTATTACTAGCATTGTAGAAAATTACATCGTAGTAGTCACATGTGATGTCTGTTCCTAGCCCACCGTAACCATTACCGTATAGTCCGAAATAACCATACTTAACGATAGCAGGTTGAGTCATATCGAACTGTAGTTTAGATCGTATCTTTGCATTGTTTGTTACTAGAGTACCGTCTGTCGTGCTTATAGCGCCTTGTTCCCATGAACTAGCTAGTGCTGTAGGGATAGGAGAAATCTGACCGAATGTGCTGTTAAGAGTCACAGAGTCTCCTGTAAAGTCACATATCTCTAAGTTATCCAGGATAATGAATCGGCAGTTATTCCCTCCGTTAGCAGGTGGAGTAAAGCTACCAATTTCGATTCCGTACCCACCTTCATGTGAACCCCCACTACTGAAGTCATGTGTAGTTCTGTCACCTTTAATAATTCCGTTAGTTACTCGTGAATAGATTTGATTGTCTTTAAAACTGATTACACTATAGCCTGTATATCCGTTTGTTTCTTTTTGTAGAGTAGAGCCATTCAAGTTGAGGATTAAAAAGTTTTGCGGTTTTAATTGACTGTCCTTATCGATTAGATATGTACCTCTTGGAAGGACTGCTTCGACATACCCGTTTTGGGCTGCCCATGCCATTGCATCGTTAAGCCCTTTTGTAGTAAGTACTGCACTAGTTCCATCGTTTTTAATTTTCCATTTCGCTAGATCAACCAGGTAGGAAGGTGAACTGCTGCTACTTCCTCCGCCTGTAGGTGGTTTAGGTACCCACTTTCCTGTAGCTGCATCGAATGTTAGTACTTCGTCATTTACAGGTAGTCTTGCGTCTACGTTCATCAAGCTACTTAGTGATAGGGTCTCAAGAGATTTAATTGTCTTATTTAAGTCAAGTTCTAGTTCACCTATCTTTACTTCAGGGTGCATGTACATATTGTCTCTAAACTTGTGTGTATAGCTCATAATAATATGCCTTCCCTTCTATTTTACGTATAAAAAAAGACCCTATAAAAGGGTCTCTTATTAGTATTACGCACTACGGACGTTAGCTGAAGTTAGGAAGTAGAAACGAGCGTTCTCACTAGTGATTTCGTTCGCTTTAACATCTTCAGAATAGCTGTCGATAGAGCATCCACGGTATGCTACGATTACTTCTTGTGTGTAGTTGTCATACAGTACAATGTCCATGATGTCCATTTGTAGTACTTCTTCCCCTAAAGCAGCGAAACCTAATGTTGCAAGGTTCTCTTTCTTCATACGGAAGCGCTCTACTGTTACAGAACCTTCATACTTCAAGTAAACGTGCTCTTGTGGCATGATAGAACCGATTTGGTATACCCCAGTAGTACCGAAACTACGTTCTGCTGAGATAGACTGAGCACGAGCGATCGGTACGTTTTTAATCATAAAGTATACTGTATTACCAGTCTGTACCGTTTGGTTAGTTACAGATGCCATGTAGTTCACTCCTGTTCATTATTAGTATTCTAGACCTTCCTTAGCTTCGATAAGCCTTTGTAGGTCAAGGGATAGCTGCTTGGCTGTTTCTAAGGTAAGACATGTCATATGCCTTTCCTCACCTTTGCCTATGTAAAAAGTAACGTTGTCTTTAATGAATCCCCCGCACATTTCAAGGGTAACTCCCTCTCCTTGCTTGGTTTCGTAAAGGATACGATACTTCAACAAAGCTTCTTTATCACGCTCTTTCATTACAGTTCCTCCTTAAAACTGGTTAGGGGGAGAACCCCCTATTACGCAGTTAATTGGTTATCAACGTAGTTGATGTAAACTGTGATTGCATCTAGACCACGAGCAGGTTGCACTGTGATGTTGATACGAGCAGTGTTACCAGTGATGATTACTTGGATGTCATCAGGGTTGTAGTCTACGATTAGTCCATCTACGTTCTTCTGTTTATCTAAGAAGGATTCAACAGCGTTCTTGATGATAGAAGCAGATGTGTTACGTAAACGAGTACCGATGAATGTTTCATCTAGCTCTGTACGTAAGTCTGTTGTTAAGAAGTCAGAAACTTCTCCAAGAGAGATACGGTTTTGTACAGGCTCAGTAGTTGTGTTGTAAGTAGTTGGGTCACTTACTACACGGAAGTAAGATTTAGCACGAGTACGGTTGAACTCAGCCATTACTACTCCGACTGCATCTAACTGGTCTAACTGGTCGCCTGTGAACTTAAGGTCTAGAGATTCGATGTTTAGCTTTTTGTAAGTAGTTGGTTCCCCGATTGCCACACCACTAGCGATACCTGCTACTAAAGCAGCACCCATGTATGCAGGGAAGTTAAGTACTCGTCCATCAGACATTCTGCGTGTACCTGAGTTACCGAATAAGCTAATACGAGCGTTACGTAGACCTGCTTGACGTGCTTTAAGCTTGTCAAATGTCTCTTTAAGCCCTCCACCAACGAAACCTCTTAGTTGGTTACCTGCTCCTGACTCGTCACGTAAGAATTGAGAAAGCTCTCCGTGGATTGCTTCTTTATCTGTTAGAGGTAGGATGTAGTAAGCTCCTAAGTCAGCGATAGACTCAAACAATGGTGCCCAAGATTCAGCAGGTACTTTTGTTTCTCCACCCGCTAAGTTTGTAACAGGGATTGAAGCAGGGATCGCTGTTTTTGGATCGAAAGTAAGAGTTACGTATGGATCAGTCTCAGTTTGGTTAACTAAGTCTGCACCGATAGCAGTAATCATTTTAGCTGTTGCTTTAACGTCTGTTTCAACTAGTGCATCTAAGAACTGAGTCTCTACGTTTTTGTTACCACCTAGAGTGTTCATTGTCACTGTGAAATCAGGTAAGTTGCTGATATCGTTAATTAACACGTTAAGGCTTTGGTATACACCAGTTCCTAATGTGTAAGAACGAACTACAGTAGCTGTAGCTTTATCTACCCCTGCTTTAAGAGTTAACTTATTAGCAAGTTTAGTTGTGCTGTCAACCTCTACCATTACCCCACCGTAAGCAGAAGCTCCTTTATACTGGATAGAGAAAATGTTACCGATGTTGTCATACACTTGCTCGTAACGTTCTTTTGTGTAGTACACTGTGAAACGTTTAGAGCTTGTTAGTGCATTGTCGCTTAAAGCGTATTGGATTTCGTTTGCATCTGCACCGTAAAGCTTAGATGTAACTGTTAGTCCTCCGCTTGTTTTTGTACCTTGTTTTGCATCGTCTGCACGAATAGCGAAGATTTTACCTGCTCCACGAGTATCAGGAGATGGATTCCAAGCCATTTCGATAGCGTCTAGTAATTCTCCACCACGGAAGAACTCTCTCGCTTGTGCGAAGTTTGTTAACTCTACTGGTGTCTTTGGTTTTCCGCCTGTAGCAGAACCGATAATTACAAGAGGTTTTTCACTTCTTGAGTTAGCAGAACCCAAAGCACTAGAGTTAAGGTAAATCTCAGTGTGAGGACGTTTTCTGTCGTGTCCATAAGATGTCATAGCGTTTGTCTTCCTTTCTATTTAGCTGTTATTTTAAATCTAAATATTGTTTAAGCTCATTGAGGAATACTTGCTCGTCCGTTTGATAATGACGACCTCTCATACGGGCTTTAAACCCTGCTGCTTGCATATTGCTCATATCGAACATTTGTCTTGCAGTTTGTAAGAAAGTGTCAATATGTACATACGGTTTAACTTCAACCTCTTTGGCTTTTTTCACTTGTTTATTGTCAGAAGATTCAGTCTTTTCAACCGATACTTCTTCCAGGTTTTTGTCTTCCTTAGCCATTGTCGTTCTCCTCCTTCAATTTCGCTTCCACGATAAACTTGTGTATGTCATTTAGTAGAGGAGCATCCAGGTTATAAGAAGTTTTATACTCTACAATTGTCTCTCTACCATATAAGATTTCAGGTACAGTACCATCTGCCGATCTACCTGTTTCGATTGGCTCTATCTGACCGAACTGTAGCCTTTGCAGTAACATGTTTGTATGCTCTTCGACATTGGCTCTCATCAGAATCAGGATGGACTTTACAATCAAGTCCAGGCATCGAACAGTATCCATATTGGTAGATACAACAAGTACGGAATAATGTTCCGTGGCTGTGAAACCTTGTTTTAGTCCTACTTCGTTCTCTCTGTACTCAACATAAGTTACTGCGAACTCATCAGTTAAAGCAGCTAGTGTATGGTCATAAGAAAAGTAGATTCTATTGCCCTCGACTCTTTTGTTGTCGCTTGCAGAGAAAGTAATTCCGTCTACCAAGATTAGCTCACCTATAGGCTTAGATACTTCGAAGTACAACTTATCCTTTTCAGGAGTAGATTGAATTGCAGCGTATTCTGTTAATACTCCGCCTTCTTTGTAGTCGTAAGTCCCTTCGGTATTCCCAATACTTGTGTCAGATTCTGTCCCTTCACGTAAGCCGATGTAGATAGCTCCTTGCTGCGTTTGCTTATCCTGGGGCAGTGTATACACAATCGGAATCTCTCTTCCGTTCTCCCCCGCATACGCTCTCATGAAGTTCCTAGCGATAGTAGGGTTGATATCTTTTAAGATTTCCTCTATAATATAACGGTTTGTCAGGATAATTTGTAATTTTTCTTCTATTTCGTTATGCAAATATGAGTCAATACTTGGTATCACCTTGCGCCCTCCTCCCTATAGACCATTTTTCATCTTCCATTTCATAAGCCTGTTAACATTGGCAACGAATGTTTTTGATGTATCATCCTTGTTTACCTTACCACGGTTGATAATCCAACTACTCTGTGGGGACTTATCCGATACCGTTCTGAATGCTACATAGTCGTGTCGGTTATTACCCGAACGCATCTTTGTAATATTCTTAGACTTCGGTTCGTAGTTCAACATAGAAGCATCGGATTCTCTTCTACGATCATATAGGTAATCTGATATAACCGTCTGTCTTTCACTTGGAGCAATATCGATAGCACGAAGTTGTTCGTACATACGTCTTGACATATTTCTAGCTTTACGTTTGATTGGAACCGATAGGTACCATCCACCATCTTTAGATTTCTTACGTTTACTACTGTGTGCGAAGAATGGCTTTAAATCGATAACCTCTAGCTTATCTAAACGTTCCTGAGTTAGTTTTAAATACTTAGGCATCCGAGTTGCAGATACATCTTTTGGCTGTTGTTTAATTACAGCCTTCATACCTGCATCTAACGTTTCCTGTACCAGGGCGTTCCCTACGTTCTTCATTGCTGATTTCGTAGCCTGGTCATTCTTTAGGAATCGGGGTCTTCTAGCATTTCTAGACATTAATCTTTCTTCCTAAAGAATCCGTTTAGACCGTCATAGTTCGGTTTACGTTTAGAATCAATCTCTTGACTAACCTCAGTGTTGTCTACGCCTAGATCAAAAGCTTCTTTATCAATAAAGATGTCTTCACGTTTTAATAATAGTTTCTGTGGGAACTTTACACGTTTACCTTGTTGGTCTCTACCATAGCGGTGTTCCTTTAATAAATCGGCTACCAGGTAACGTAAAGTGGTTTGTATGTTAAGAGAAATATTTTTTCCAAGTAAGTGTGCAGCAGGGAAAAATAGATTGTGGTCGAGGTCTACTGTGAAGTCTGTTCCCTCTATTAGTTCCCCTGTCATGCTAGTAGCGAAGTCGATTTTCTTTACATCGTACGTCATGTAGAATCCGTTCTTGATCCTACGCTCTGTTGCATCTAGAATGAAAGATTGTGGAACCGTAGCTTCTTTTACAGTTAATCGGTCACGGAAAGCGATTTGTGTATCACGCTCGGGTGTACCGATAGCTGTACCTGCGTCCATTAAACCGATGTCAATGTTGCTAGAACCCTTCTCCTGAGATTGGATGATGATTTTTAATGGCTCAGGTGGAAGGTAAGCGATACCTCTTCCGTGGCACACTTTACATGTTTGGTTTGGTTGTCGTGTTGCTTTATCCCTACATGGGCATAAGTAAGACTTCTCCCATAGGGCATCTAGGGAGAAATCATCTACGTGCTTATCCAATTCGGGTGTTCGGAATGTAGCAGTAGAAATCTGCTGCAACATAGATGGTTTCTGTGCCATTGTTTACCCTCCCTAGATTAGTCCTAAGTTCATTCCGTAATAAGATTTTAATGCAGGAACTAAATCTGCAATGTCTCGGTCAATCTGCATGATATCGGCAGAAGCCCCACCATACATAGCAGACTGAGTTGTATCAATCGATTGAGATACACCGTCAATAGATACAGACATGTTCGCAATACCCGCTCCGATGATTAGACGACCCCATTGCTGTAGTACTTCTTTTAAAGCTACTTTGATGATGAGTGTCCATAAGTCTGCGTGCATTTCATGTTGTTCTGTTACCCCGCTACGAGAAGGAGGAAGCATACCTGCGATATATTCTACGTGGAATAACTGTGGTGCGTAGTTGTTATTTCCAACTAGACTAGGAATACCTGAAATCATTGGGTACCCTGAGTATATCTGAGAAACGTTCATAGTTGTTCCTTCACCTGCAAGCATTAGTGTAGGTAACATCTCAATGTGCCCAGGTAGTTTGTTAACTCTCCACCACTTCGTAGGATATTCGAAAACAGAGCTACCACCATACTCCATGCGGATACGTTCCATCTGTACGATCGGTCTACGGTGTACATGGATAAACATGAAACTATCGAAGTCGTTACGATGGAAGTCATGATGCTCTCTCACATAACGAGGTAGAATAACGATGTCTAGCATCTTCTCTACTTGTGCCACTGCTTGCTCAATCTTAGCTTTATAGAACGCATCAGGCAATTCTTCTCCTGTTCGAGGATCAGTAACTGCGATACCGAAGTGATTAATCTTTACTGCATCTACAGTCAAACCATAATCTTCTAGAGTGTATGAGTTAACCTTATCTCTATCGATTAGCTGTTCGTTATTGTGATCGTAAGGATTTCCGCCATTTGGGTTATTAAAAATCATTAGTAACCACCCTCAGCTTTCTGTTATTCTTTGTCTTCTGTTTTAGTTTTGCTTGCAGGTTTCTTAGGTGCTGCTTTCTTTGGTGCGTTATCTACGAACGTGTAACCGTCAATCTTAGCTAATTCCTTTTGGTCTTCGATTGGTAAGTCGTCATTCTCACCTTTCTCATTGAAAACAACTTGTCCGTAATATGTAGCTACTGTTTTATTTGCAAAATATTCATGAATTAACATAGTATCGCTCCTTTATTTAAATAAAAAGGAGCAGAATATTTCATCTGCTCCCTATTTAGTTTAGCTATTCAGTTTTACTTAAGCTCTGTATTCCTTATTTAACAGGAATTGTAACATCTGCTGCTAATGCAGGGATGTATTTAACGTTCTTAATACGTACCCATTTCTTAGGAGCGTATAGAGCTAGAGCCCCGTACCAAAGCACTGTGAACGTGTAAGTAGCGTTCATTTGAGCAAGTGGTAAACGCATCATAGGAAGTAACTCAAGTAAGCTAAGTACTTGTGGGTTCATTTCCCCAAGGAATACGTCAGTAGTTTCAGGAATAACTTCGTTTGTATCAACGAAAGTAACTACGTTTCCTGCCGCTTTAGACATTGGTACACGAGCGATTTGGAAGTAGTGACCTGTTTCTTTACCTTGACGGTAGATAACTACGAATTGTGGTTGAGCTTGGTATAAAGTTTGTAGCGTGATTGCTAATGATACAGAGTCAGTTGCACCTGTAAGAGTAGCTAACACTTCTTGAGAAGCTACAGATTCTGCTTCGTCAGAGAATACTACAACTTTGTACGATAAGCCTTTAACGTCCTCAGCAGTGAATTTACCTTTACCATCTTTGTTGATTGTAGCTACAACAGATTGTGGTGGCATTGGAGCGTTTGGTTGTGGTAAACGATCTTCAACTAAAACGTTGTCGTTTTCCATGATTGTAGAACCGTGTAACTTGATCGCACCACGTACAGAGTTGAATTGAGTTACAGCGTAACCTGTAGAGATTCCACCCTCTGCTGTTGGTTGTAATACACGTTGACGGTCAAGCAAGTTATTCATAAATTCCGCTTGCACCCCAATCGGCATAAATGCGTCTGTAGCACGCCCGTAACCCTTACCAACTACTACTGCTGCTTTGTTTAAGATTTGCTCTGTTAAAGTAGCTCCACGTACGTCTAATACGTTAGTTTTTTGGTCGATAAGCTTGTGAAGACCATCGAACTCAATACCTGATTGAGGGTCGATATCAGCCGATAATGCAGCGTCTCCGTAAAAAATTCCCCACTCGATACTCTTAGCAATTACCGCTAACGCATCGTCAGTTAATACAGTCATTGGGTCAGCAATGTTATTAACTAAACCTGCTGCGATAGATTGTTGTTTAGTATCACTTAGGAACTTCATTTGTACAGTCTTTTGACGGATGTTAGGATCGTTGATAGATGCTACCCCAACCTCACGAACGAAACGACTGTGACCAGTGCGTCCATGTTGATAGAACACTGCGTATTTTGCTACTGTGTTGTTAATTTGGTGCTTTGCGATCATTGGGTAGATTGTGAAGTCGTTGCTAGTGAAAGCTAACATTTTAACTTCTTCGTCTAGGAACTCACGTCTTAAAGCTGCTGCGTTTTGTTGCGTATCAGGTGTAATACCAAAGCCAGTCGTAAATGACTTCGAAAGAACTTCGTTAATTTTCTTCTCAGCTTCTTCAGGTAATTTACGAACTTCAGGTTGTTGGTCTTTGTTTAACTCGTTACCCATGTATGTATCTTCCTTTCTCGTTGAAATCTATTTTGATTTAATAGTTACCGTATGGTTGTCCATCCTATAGATAAAACAAAGGTGGGCTAGGAGGAGGAACCCAC
>Ga0256907_1000042_pt1 | contig 45957 bp, 63 predicted proteins | sample MC6MC0745MT_FD_186329 | JGI IMG/M metagenome (GOLD analysis project Ga0256907, IMG submission 186329) | Metatranscriptome of enriched soil aggregate microbial communities from Iowa State University, Ames, United States - MC6-MC0745-MT... | ecosystem: Environmental > Terrestrial > Soil >... | reverse complement strand
GTTTGTTCCTGCTTCTACTAGAATATCTAGAGTGAAGTCGAACGTAGATACGTTTTCAGCATCCATTGTTAGTGAGAAGTTAGATTGTAATTTCGCTTTTGGAATTACGAATTGCATCTTACGGTCAACACCGTCTTCTCCACGAACGATTGTATCTCCAACTACTTTGTATGTAGCAGGGAATGCAGAACCGTTGAAAGTTACTTGTGTAGCATCTTGTGCTGTAACTGTGTACTCATAGAATACCATGATTTGTTCGTTTTCTGCCACATCTCCACCAGTTGCGATTTTTAAAGTTTTCTTGTCAGTGCCATCTTGTGTAACACCTGTTACTTCTTGACCCATAACACCTTTGTCTACTTTGTAAACTGCTACAGTGTTCATAGCTAATGGTTCTTCTTTAAGAGTAACTTTAACTCCTGCTGTTGCATCTTTAACTGCTGTTAATACTTCACGTCCTACTGCTTTGATACCTGTAGTTTTTACTGTAGTACCTGCTAGTAAGCTTAAAGAAATATCAGATAGTAAAGCATCTTGCATTGTTAATGTAGCTTTACGTCCGAAGTCCCAAGATAATAGACGACCATTACCTTGTCCACCTGTTGCTTCCGCACTGTCACTTTCGTTCTCAATTGTTGATACTTTTAATGTATCAAAGAATAATACTGGTTTGTTAGTTGCAACATCGAAAAAGATAACGTTTGCAACCTCTTTCATACCATAACGCTTGTTTGCCATTATAATTTCCTCCTAATAATTTAAAAAAGTTTATGTATCAAGCAGTTTATAACCTGCTAGACCAATGCTTCAAATCTACTTTTTCTGCACCTGCCATCATAGCTTTAATGCTGAAATCATAGTTATCTATTAATTCTAGTCGTGCATACTCATCGTATACTTGATATAGAGTGAAATCCCATACATTTATTTTATTGATAGAATTACTCTTAGAGCATACTGCACTAATGATGTCTGATATATCAATATCCACATCTTCATCTTGCAGTTTCTTTTTTGCTTTTACTCTCTCTCGGTTTTTCTTGATTTGTTCTGCTAGTAGTCTTGTTTCTTCATTGGCAGGATTATCAAACTCATCATCTGTCCTGTCATCCATTTTCATCAAATAGTTCTGCATCTTAATAACTTCAACGATTTTGTCAAAATTATCTCTATGTATGAGCTTAATATTATCTTCCGATATACTTTCAAGCTTCTCGCCATTGACTTGCATCATTCCAAATTCGTCTTCATATAAGACTCCCATTTTCATAAAGTCAATAGCTAAAACGTTCTCATCTAAAAAACGGATATCATCCGTTCTTAACAAGACTGACAACGCTACCAAGAGAATGTTTTGAAAATCTTCTCCACCAAGTTTGACGTAAAAGTCAAATGCTTTTAGATTCTTTTTTTCAACCTCTAGTATCATTCTTTTCTCTAAATCTTTGACTGAATCCATAAAGTCTTCAACTGTTAATGAAAGCAGTTGTAAACTTCGCATATAATTTGAGTACCCATAATTTTTGATTTCTTCCATCGTATATGGGACAATCTCAATATTGTCAACTGTAATACTACTACCACTTAGTAGAATTAGTTTAACGTCAACATCTTTTAACCCCTTGTAATCTCTCATGATGCATCACGTTTCTACAGTGAAATAATCACTATATAGTCTGATAGCATCAAATTTTTCATTGACTGCAAGATGTTGGAAACCATTAAATTTAAGCTTGATGCCATTTCCAACAGCTCTTTGACCAACCATGTTTGTTACTCTTGCTAGAATCTCATAAGGACGAATCATCGAACCCTCAATCAACCATAGGCTTTTCGCACAGATAATATCAATATGAAGTCTTGTTTCTGCAATAACTTCATTCTCATTGAACTCTGCATCGTTGTAATAAACACGAATGTAAGAACCGTCTTGTGTGGTTGCATCAACCTCAAATGGGAATGGTTTAATTTTACAATTTACGCTCTTAGGATTAACTAAGTCGTAAGGATTTTTGATTACTGGTATACTAGTATCAAATGGGTCATACTGATTATTAATTAATAGTTTTACTAACCCTTCATTGTTGCATAAAGTTTTCATAACTTTTACTACATTTTTAGATAGCGAATCTAATCTCATTACCAAATATCCCCCTCACCGTTGTCTACTGGTGGCTCTGTGCTAGGTTGCTCTTTGTAATTGTTATAAGCAATTCCATTCACAAAGTCATCTTCGTCACGCTTAGTTGCTAATTTAATCGTAAATTGCATTAGTCCGAATCCGTTTCTAGATACGCCTGTTGTGTCATCCACACCAGATACTTCATAAACGTTACTACCAAATATAAATCTCTGATTCAATCTGATATGTTTAGTAGTATCATTTAGCTCAACGAAAACAAACAATTGACCGATTGGCAAACGTACATCGTACTTATTCCAATAGATGTCATTCTTACTTTGTTTTGCCTTTGACCCTAAATCTGTTGCCCCTGCAACACATTCAAACTCATGGATGTTACCGCTTTCATCTTTCCACTTCAAACTACGATTACATTTTTGTGCTAACATCTTAATACTAGTAGAACCTGTTCCACCGTACTTATCGAATAATAGCCATGTATCGCCATCGAACCTTACATATGTGCCTATTCCCAAACTCTCGTTTGGTTTGAATATCACTTCTCGTAGAGAACCCATTCTCTCTACCTCTACAACCCTAGAATCCATATTCTTGATATCTGGAAATTCTGTACTAATAACTTCCAATACCCTAAATGTAGGAGACTTGTGGAATGTAGCTTCTATAAAAGCAATGGTGTTATTTTTGTAGACTTCGCCTACGTCTTTACCGCTACGATTTAAACGTCTTCTGTATTTTCCAATGTGGTCACTCATGGTTATTCACCCTCTTCAAGCTTACCAATCATATTCTTAATGATATTGATACACTTGAATACTTCTCTCTTTACAGTAGCTTTTTTACTCTGCTCTTTGCCCATCTCTTTCTTCACAGATTCAAGGGTTGATAGCAGTGAAATATATTCATAGCTATGTTGAATTTCTACAGCTTCTTGTAAGCCATATAGTTCAAATAGTAAAGATTCAACATAAGTTGTTACGCCCACATTTTGTTCCTCATACAATGGTAAAACTTTAAATACACTGTTTACTATAGAATTTAAATAGATTACTAGCTTTTCATTGTCTTGTATCATTTAAAATTCTCCTTATCTAAGTTGAAGTACGTGTATTCTGTAATCATTTTAGTTGCTTCTGTTCTAAACATTCTGTATAATAGATTTAATTCTCGTAATTGATTTGCCTGTGAATAAATTCTGAAATCTTTATCACTTAATGATTGCTTGATTACTTCACTTGATAGAACCTGTGGTTTCATGTATTCTACAATCATAAGGACTGTTAGAACCTCTATTTCAAAAGGTGTTAACTCTGAAACGAACATGTATTCTTCTTCATCATTCATTACTATTTTTAAATTATTGTTACACTTATAGAATCTTACAGTTGCAGACTTTAGATACCCCATTAACTCTTCATTAATTTCATCATCTGTGATATTTACAGATAAGAAACTATAATCCGAAATCTTGGATAGAAAGTTGTCGAATACTTCTGATACACTTGTTGGATTTACTGGTACTAATTCTGACATTGTAAATCACCCTTAATTATGGTCTACATAGATAATATTTTGTACGCCTGTATCTGTTTCCAGTGCGATGTCGCTAATTGGTGCATTATCATCTAATGAGAACTTAAATTTTTCTTCAATCAAGTTTTTAACATGCAGACTGTCTAAACGTCTTGCACTATATAATTGTTGTGCTCTATTGACAAATGTATTAATCATTCCGTCTGGTAGATTGTCAATGATTCTCTCTAAATCTTCTACTGGATACTTGAACACTTCGTCAAATGTTTCTGGTGAAACAATTCCTTCAATATTCTTATATAATTCAGTTAGTTTAAATTCATCAACTACTGCTCTATCACGAATGATAATCCAACCTTCTAAGAAGTATCGTGGATATTTATTCATCATAGCTACTAATTCGCCATATGGGATTTTATCCTTTTGACCAAATTGAGTAAACTTCCAGAACTTATTGCTAGTTTCAGAACGATAGACAATTGTACCTGTAGAACCACTCATTACTGGAATCTTATCAGTATCAGCATGGCTTGCTTCTTCTTCTAGTAAATCTTCATCTTCTAATCTTTCTGCATCTTTTTCCTCTGCTTTGATTAGCTGTTTAAGTTTTGCATTTGTATATGGATTACCGTTAGCATCGAATTTTAAATCTTCTTTTTCGTAACCGTATTCTTCCACCAAAATGTTAATTAAATCTTGTTTCTTTAATTGTGTCATATTTATTTATCTCCTTTTATCCCCTTGTTTTTTGTCCGAAAACATCATATAATATAGGAGAGGGAAACCCTCTCACTATATCAATTTAGAAACCTACTCTTAGTAAACTTCGAAACCTTGTTTAACTGGTGGTGCAGGTACTAAAGTACCTTCAGCAAGCTTGATGAAGCCGAATACTTTTGTAGTGATGATTGCTACACCGAAACGGTTTGCAATGAAGTATTCTTGCATCATGTCACTAGATACGCCTGCTTGTTGGTCTTGGATGATTGAGTCACCTTCGTTTACAATCTTAACCATTTTGTCAGCAGATTGAGGTAATACTAGTAACATAGAGTTGTCGATTACGAATGTATCAGTATCGTAGTCGTGAGATTGTTCGATTTCACGTAGTTCGATACCTGCGATTTGACCGTAGTAACCTACTTTGTTACGTGCATCGTTCATAGCTTCTGTGATGTTAGAAGGTGCTAGTTGACGTAGAGCTAATTTAGTTCCGTATACTGCTACTTTCTCACCTGTACGAGCTTCAATGTGCATTGCTAGTTCTACTAGGTCTTTCTCTTGTAAGTTACCGCTCATGTGGTATGTACCGTTGTAACGTCCGTAAGAAGCTAATAAAGCTCTGTAGATACGTTTAGTTAACTCACGTTGGAATGATTCAGCGATTAAGCCCATTAATTCAGACCATTGTACACGACCTGCTAAGAAGCGGTGGAAGTCTTCACCGATTTTGATTGCGTAAGTGTCTAAGCTCACTGCGAACTCTTGACCATCACGTAATCTTTGACGACGGATATTACCATTACCATCAGATACTAATGATACTCGGAAGATATTCTTCACTGGTACTTTGAATAAGTTTTCGTCACCCCATGCTAGGTTACGATATTCTGCGAAACCATCAAATTGAGATTTTAAACCTTCTTGTAAAGTTTCATTTACGATTTCTTCTAAAATCTCGAAGATTTCTACTTTATGCTTACGCATAGTTTTACGTGGGATTTCCACACGACCTTTTGCATCTTCGATAGAGAACTCCATTAAGTCTGCGAAAGCTTTACGTAATGTGTCGTTTGCTTCGTTTGCAGAGAAATTCTGTACTCTACCTTTTGCTAGGTCTACTCCTAATTTAACAATAGTTTTACTCATTTTTGTTTTCCTCCTTATAATTTGCTAGAATTAGTTGCGTGCAACTTGTACAGCAAATGCTCCCATAGTTACGTCTAATTCAAAACCTGCATCTTCAATTACTGTGAAAGTAACTTTTGCATCTACAGCTTTGTTTGTTGTGTCTTCTTTTACTAACTTACCGTTAGCACCTGCGATTAAAACATCTCCAACTTTTACAGTGCCGTTGAATAGGTCTGTAGTTAATGTGATGATATCTCCATCGTATAGGCGGTAAGCACGTGCTACTTTACCTGCACGAATACGGAAGTCTGCTAGTTTGTATTTTCTTTCGTCATACATAACCTCTGCATTGTGAATTAAATATACTTCCTTAGTGTGGTCGCCTACCTTAGTTAAGTTTGCTTTCTTAGTCTCACGACCAACTAGTAAACCACCGATTGTAACGAATACACCGTTTGTAATTTCTAAAGTCTTATCTGCTGAATCATGAACGATTACAGATTCTAAGTTACCGTTGTAACCTGCTAATAGTTTATCTTTTCTTACGATAGCCATTATTTTTTCCTCCTAATAATTTCAATTATTTATTAAATTTTTCGAATAAGTCACCATATGGATTATATGATTTGTTATCCTTTTGGTCTTTTTCGTTTCCTAGTTGGATACGAACAGTTTCCTTTTCTTTCTCTTTAGAGAATTGTTTTTTGCTTGCGAAAGCTTTGCGACCTAATAGGCTGTAGCATTTTTCTTCAACTTGTTCTAAAGTGATTTCCATTGCTTGTGCTTTTAGTTCTGCAACTCCTTCATCCTCATCTGTTAAACCTAGTTCTGCGATAGCTTCAAATACTTTTTCTTCATGCTGTGCATCTTCTACTGCTTTCTTGAAAGCTAACAGTTTAGCATTATCTGCTTTAAGTGACTTGTTTTCAGCTAAAAGAGTTTCGTAATCCTCTTGTGAGAATTTACCTTTTTTCTTTTTCTTATCTTCGTCATCTTCTTCTTCATCTTTTTTATCAGATGGAGCTTCATCTTTTTTATCAGCAGGCTTTTCTTCTTTCTTGTCAGATGGTTTTTCTTCATCTTTCTTTTCAGAAGGTTTTTCCTCCTTGTCATCTTTAGACTTAGCTTTGTCTTCTGGCTTTTCCTCTTTAGGAGCATCTTCTTTTTTATCTTCTGGTTTTTCTTCTTTGTCATCTTTTTTCTTCTTAGCGAAGTCAGAGATAACAGTTTCTAAAGCATCACCTTCGATACCTTCAATAACAACTCCTGCTGATTGTAGCTCATCAACTGTAATAGAATATTTTTCTAGTAATTCTTGTAAAGTCAAATTAATAACCTCCTTCTCTTCTTTTAAAGAAACTTTTAGTTCATTCAACATTTGAGAGAACTCTTCTTTGAATGAATCTCTATTTAATGAATAACCTACAATGTTTGCATCTTCAAAGGCAGGTTCAACATCGTCACCTAGTATACATAAAGCAGAGAAAACGAAATCATCAATTCTGTATGCTTCTTCTTCTTCTACCCATTCACCACTAGTTACTTCAATTTCCATTGATTGACCTTTGCCTTTATCTACAACACTGAAAGTCTCTTCATATCTACCTGTCCATAAATAACAGCCGTTGATAACTAGATACTCACGTACCGTACCATCCGCACTCTTAACAGTTTCCCATTCGTATGTAGCTGATTCTGGAACAACACCGTAAGGCTTTGTAGTATGCATAAACTTATATGAATCTAAATCTAATCTACCGCCATGACCTTTGTAGTCTTGATTCTCTACTAAAAACTCACCTACGATTGGGATGTTGTAAATAGTTGGCATCGCCTTATCTACCGCTTCTCTTGGAATGATAGACATGTTGCGATTCTTCCCTGTGTACAACACTCTTACTTTACAGGTGGAGAAAAGTGGGTTTACTTGTTTGACTTCACTAATACTAGATTGGAAGTCTAGTCTCTTTCCCATTTTTTCTTTTCACCTCCTTTAAGCATTAGCGTTAGGCTTATCCTGCCCTCTCGCTGTCTCATCTGAAACCTTTTTAGGGTCTTTCTTAGGTCTACCGTCTTCTGCATTCTGAACGCCTGCTACGCCCTCTGCACCCATTGTGTGAGATGACATTAGAGGAATAAATTCTTCGTGCATTTCTAGTAAATCATTTTCCAAGTAAGCCATGTTCATAGTTTCGATTGGGTCTAAACCAACCACTGCACTAACATGGTTCTTTACTGGAATGCCATATTGAGCGGATGTTAGATACATCTGGAACATCTCATCTCTATTAAAATGAGTTACGTGTAAGATTTGTGCATTGAACATCAAATCTGAAAACTCAAATTTTAAATATCTATTAACCCATCTCTGGATTTGTGTAAGCACTCCAAACACGATTTCTTCATCTGTCTTGATAGACATCATTAAACCCTGTGAAGTTGACTTATCTGCATTGAATAATAATTGAGAAACCCCAAGACCGCTCCATAAGTCACGTTCTGCTTTCGCAACACCGTCACTATCAGCTCTGTCTCTATCGAATTTAACTGGTTCAATTTTCATTGGAGATGTAATTACTCCTACGTTTTCTGGCACTGTATCAGAAGCCATATCGTGGAAGAATCTCATCATCTTTTCGTCAATCATAAAGTCATTGTTATTATCACTGTCTTTACGCATTGGCAATTCTTGTGTAAGAATCATATAGTTTCCTAATTCTTCCTTATCTTTACGAAGTTGTTTGAATCCTTCGATATCAAAGATTGCATCGAATGAACCTGCAAATGGTGGGAATGACTCTAGCATATCCTCATTAATTTTGATACAAATTGTATTTTCTGGACTAAGTTCTACGAATGATTCAAGCTGTGTATTGTTGCCTTTCATTCCTTTAGTTCTCTTCCACTGTCTGTATTTGACTTGGATTTCCTTGCCATACATTTGTAATCTAGTTTCATCTTTTTCAAAATATCTCATGTCAATACTGTAGTTAAATACGCCATCTTCAATAGATGTGATTTGACAAATATTAGCATCAATATGTTGAATGTAGAATGATTTCTTATCTCTGTGAATATATCCAAAGAAAGTATCTTCACGAAATGCGATTTTTAAAACCTTTGTCATTTCATGTCGAAGATTCATAAGCTTTAACAGTTCACCAATTTGAGTATACTGTTTAATAACTTTAGCTTTATTAGCTTTCTTGATATCCTTAATAGGAGCGATAATGTGTGCAAATAACGCCATCCCAGAAAGATAGAATAACAATCTCTGGTATTGTGGACTCTTCGCAAACAAGATATTTGAAATCTCTCTCAACTTCTCTTGGTTCTTAGGCATCTTATAGTTTTCTACGATTTCTCGTACTTCACTCTGCTTGTATTTCCTTAGCATTCTGCGACCTTCTCTAGATTTAGATAAGTCATTAACCATAAGTTTTGCGAACGCCATACTGTCAAATGTCATTGCTATTGGTCTTTCAACCTTTTCATTACTGTTTTGTTCTGTCATATTTGCACCTCCTATCCCCAACTTTTAACACGATAGTTTGCTTTCTTCACAGCGAAGAAGCCTGTCGCATCATAAGTTTCTCTTTGTCTTTCTTTATTTTTCTTTTCTAGTAAGTACATATAGAATAATCCGTAAGCAAATGCAGAATATCTATCTTTCTCTACGCTTCTAGAAATTTGTTTAACGCTTGTTTTATTACCACTTTGTACATATTCAAGGTTCATAATTTCGTCTACCATTCTATCTATTTGGATAAATGGAATTAGTTGTTCACCTAAAAGCGTTGGGTCTTGTTCTTTAATAATCCCACGCATGTTGCTTTCTGATTTAAGCATGAATACATCTTTGTTGGCAATTGTTGCCATGAATACGTTTACAATATCGCTGTTATTAGTATCTCTTGATTGTGCTGAAATTAAGTACAACATTGGAATACTGTTAGGACGTTTGTATTTATCGTATCTGTCATCATTGATTACAGAGTATGGAGGGTTTCCATCAATCTCTGTTACCAGAATATCCGTTACCGCTCTACCGATACCGTTGTGGTCGAGAACTAGTACGCTTGCATTATACTCTACTACTTTTTGTTTCAAGAATAATGCCTGCTCATGGAAGTGAGTACCTTCCATTACGAACATATTAACTAAGAACTTCTGATAAGTTCCGTCACCTCTTGGTAAGCATTTGAATACTGCTAAAGATGAGTTAGCCGTTTGTTTACCTTCCGCACGTGCAATATCGTAAGATAATACGTACATGGCATCCTTGGCTTTCTTATCGGCTCTAAATTCTGCTTTCTTCTCTGTTCTACATCTATTAATATCTTCAACTGTTACAAGAGATTTTTCACTTGAACCAGTAAAGATACTACGATACTCTCTATCAAATGATAGTGGAGAATATGTAGCAGAGTTAATTTTTTCCGTTACATCATCTAAATCTAATGTACCGAATCTTGCACCCATTTCATAAGAACTACCTAATACGATTGTTGGTTTACCATCAACCATTTCATTAAATAATTCCATGTACTTCTCGTAACAATATGATTGTTTGTGAGAAGCAGTTGTAATGTAAGCTTGTGTCTTAGAATACTCATTTGGGTCTGCACCATGTCTTGTCATACGTGGTTGTGCTAGAATTGGAAGGATAACGTTGTTTATCGTATCTCTATCCATCTTCTCATCGACAATCTCTTCTAACGCAATACTGTTAGCACGTAGACCACGTGATGATTCTCCAACTGTTAATGTATCCAGTGAAGAGCCATTTCGGAATACTAATCTTACGTAGTCCTTTTGGAATTTACATTTCTCAAAGATTACCTCGTTCTTTAATAGAGGGTAATCCGTCCAAAGCTCTTCTACTTTTTCTTCTACTACTTTCGCACTTTGAGTTTTTGTTGGCATCGCCAAACAAATACTTGAATTTGGATACATAATGCATTTTAAGTAATGAGCCATTACGTCTATGTATGTCTTTGAAATACCACGACTTGCAACAATTCCTACTTTCTTTTTTCTAAAGAAAGCTCTTAGGAATACTCTTTGGAAAGGGGTTAATCTAAATCGTGTGTTTTCAGTTCTAATAAAATCAATAAAATAATCTGGGTATTCTCTAAAGAATGAAAGAGCTTTTTTAAACTCTTCTTTTACTTGGTCATATGAGCTAATGCCCTTATTCGTCTGATTCGTCACTTGGCATTACCTCTTCTCTCCATCCAACAGGAGGTTCGGTACTAGCAGGTTTACCAACTAGTCTCTGTGCGAATTGCATATACCACATTAACATGTAGTCAATATCATCTTTCGGTGTATCAATCATTTGTGGAGGAACGAATCCCTCTCTTTCGATTTCTGCCCAAACTTGTGCGAATGAGAAAAGACCAGTTGCTTCCGAACCACTCTTCTTATCTACAGGTCGCATACCTGCTGATTTAAGAATGATATCGTACTCTTTGTTAATCTTTGAATAAAGAGTAAAGTCTTTAATCGCTAAAGCGTTATCTGCTTCTACAGATAGTTTCGCTAATTGCTTTAACATATGTTTGTGGTTAGTAGTTTTAACCTCATATGTCATCATCATATCTTGATAGAATTTCTCTAATCGAAGATACTCATGCTTTTTGTATCCTACACCCCATCTTGAAATTAGGGAGTCGGAATACCTAATAATTTCGCCATCCTCTGTTTCTATTTCATCGGAAATTTGTGAAGCTTGAAAATCAATTGTTGTGCCTGCACCGACAATATCACTATTGTCAAATGTTTTGTTTTTAACTTGATTTAAAGAATTGATTTTTCTAATATATTCTCCTAATGGATGATTCTTAGATTGAAGTGCTTCGTCCCAATACTTTTGAATGAACGGCTTGTCTATTTGTCGTAGGAAGCTAATTACTTGCTCCATATCTTCTACGTCTACCTGCTCACGTACACAGTCACGACAAGTGTTAATCATTCCGTCTGGGAATAAAGGACTGTCTACTTTAAAGAAGAATGTCGTAGCTTTATCTTTGCCACATGACGAACATTTCTTTTTTGGAGTAGGTTCTGTTTTTCTTTTTCTAGTGCTCACTAATGTTACACTCCTTTCTGAAATATAAAAAAGAGTATTTTCATATCGTCTTAACTGCAAAGGGAGAGTATGCAATTAAGGCGATATAAAATACCCCTCACTAATAATGCCTTCAACTAAGGTGTTTTGTTAACCTTTTGATAAAATTCAGTTTTTATCTATGGAAATTACTTTCCAAATGTTACCCATCGTACTTCGATTTCGCCATTTTCTCTGATAATGTGATAGCTCTGTGATGGTGATGAAACTTTGCGTAATTTATTTAATACAAAGTCGTCTGCACCCTTCAAACTTCCACTTACTGAAATGAATTTATTATCATGTACTTCTTTTAAGAATCTAGTATGAGTGTGACCCATTAATACTAAGTCATAATCAATACCATCATTCTTAGAATGGTTTGCTAATAGATTAGGATTGTTCTGGTTGTCTAAATCACCATGCAATGCTAAAATATTCTTGCCACCAACTACAAACGAATGTTTGTAATCTTCTGCTTGTTCATATGTAATTCTTTCGATTCTAGCATTTTCGATAAATTGCTTGATTGTATAATTGATAGCTTTAACCGCATGGTCACCGTCAATACCTTTATTCTTATCTCCATCTACTCTGTCGTGATTTCCTGCTATGCCTGCGTATTTTACTTCTGCATATTCAGCAAGACCGATTAAGAATTTTTGAATTAAATCAGATGCTCTTACAATCTGTTCTGAATATGAAAACTCTACTTTATAACCTTGTGCAAATCTCATAGAAGAATGTTCTACTGTATCTCCAAGATTCATAACATATACTTCTGAAATGTTGTTAGCCTTTATCTCTGCTACAATCTTGTTTAAGTATTTCTGCATTCTTTGAATTGCAATATCGTAATCATATGTATTAACCTTATTGTCAACAACTGCACCGATATGCAAGTCAGATAGGCTTACGACCATCTTAGACTTACCAATAATATTGATAGGTTGTGCTTCAAATTTTAATGTAGTGAAATCATGCTCTTTTAATGCATTGCCGATTTGTTCTGCTGTGATAGCGAAATCAATCACATCTCGTTTAACTTTATTAAGTTCTCGTAGTACATGTTGATTCTCACGCTTCTCATACGCCACTTCTCCAACCAGTTCCTTGATTGATTCAAGCTTTGAGTCGGCTACCATGTTAGCATATTTAGGAGCTTCTGGAAGCTCTCCTACGCTCTTCTGGAAGGCTTTAATCATGCATCTATATGATTCATTGTTATCTGCATCAAAATAGCCCTCACGCTCCATCATCTTGACTAGAAGTGACCATGAGCACTTTCTTGATGGTGATGCGTTCTGTAGTTCTTTCTTAATTCTAACAGCAGTATTTAAATGCTCTTCACTTACCTTGATAAGCTCACCGCTCTTGTTAGTATATGACCTCATTGTAATCACCCTTACTCTTAGTCTTCTAATTCTGGTGCTTCATCGCCTGTAATTTCATTTTCTTCTTTAATAGAGAATGTAATTGTTTTTCCTTCAAATTCTTTTAAGATATCAAAGAAAGGGATTGTTAACACTTCTTCTTTTTTAACTTCGTAAATTACACCTTCTGCTAGGCTTAGTTCACCTTTTACTTGAAATGAATTTGTTCTTTTTGCCATCCTTAAAAACTCCTTTTTATTGTTTATAACACTAGAATAAGCCAAGAGCGTATGCCCTTGACCTTTTCTATTTCTCTTCCCGACCACTTGCTTACGCAAGAATTATTTAGTTATTTCCGTTTCTACGATAGTAACGAATTTATTATTAAATCTCTCATTACCTACACCGAAAGCTTCTTCGTGTGTACGTGGTGCTCCACCTAGCGTGATTTCTTTTTCTTCTACCAATACTTCTTTACCTTCTTCATTCGTTTCAAAATGAGCAGGAATTGTTCGTACACTAGATTTATATTGCGGTTCAAACTTTGTTTTATTTGCTCTTGCTTCTTCTCTACGCTCTCTGCGATTTTTCATAATATATTCGCTCCCTTTTTATATGTATTGAGGAAACGGCAATTAAGCCGTAACCTCTTTGTATCTATCAGACTCAATTACATCTAACATCAACTCATATGCAGTCTTGCCATTCGCATCTAACAATTGCTTGAAGATGGATGGTGATAATCCAGACACTAACTGCACTCCTTGCTCATTCATAGTAAACTGTGTGTTACTCACGAATGCGTTCACATTCCAGAATACTAGGTTTGGCAATTCGTAACCTTTAGCTTCGAATTTCTCTGCCATATTTTTGAAGATGTGTGTATCAGCACCTTGCGTACAGTGGTTAAACTGCATGTCAGAGATGATGTACACCTTTCCAATCATTTCCTCTTTAGGCACATTGTTTGCAACTGCTGTGTCCAAGATTTTTTGGAATACGGCTTCAATGTTAGTTGAGCCACCCCAACTTGAATCAGACAAGTTACGTGCCTTTTCAACAATATTGCCACCTACGACTTTTTTAAGGTCTGGTCTGCTGTTGAAAGTTAAGAAGTGATTGTGGAATACTCCTTTGTTACGTTCAGCTAGGTAGATACCTAAAGATACTGCAACGTTCATTGGGTTTCCTGTCATGCTACCAGATGTATCCACTACAGCGATTGAGTTTTCACTCGCACCATCAATGAAGTCTGGTAAAGCTTTCCATTGTGCATCTAACAATTGAATTTCTTCTCTTGTTAACTCCTTGCCATATCCACCCCAGATGTTTTGACCTCTAAAGCCTTGGAAACATTTGCTAACGATGTCGTATGGATATAATGTTTTAGCATTAATCTTAACTTCACCTTTAGTCAAGCTGTCCAAAAAGTCTTTGTAACGGTCTTCATCATTACGGAAGAATGCTCCACGATAAATTAATCCTGCACGTGATGGCAGTTTATCATATTGAATTTCTCCATAACGCTTATCTGTAAGCTTAGTCTCAACTAAGTTCAACTTCGCTCTTAAAGCAGATAATGTCTTACGGTATTGCTTTGGTTTTACACCAAAATGCTCACGCATGATTTTTGCATACTTCTTAGTCTTGTAACTAGAAGCATTTTCAGATGGCATCCACTTAGCTAGTAAGCTTGGATGTTCTGCTTTCTTATCAGCATTTAATTGACGTTTAACTAAAGTTAATACGTCTGCCTTTAAGTCTGTGTCTAACAATACCCATAAGTCATCCCATCGACCAAATGCAGGTACTAACGCTAAATTCTTCTTCAATGACTCTTTGTGATGAAGAGCTAAATGTTGCATAGCAACTCGGAAGAAACGTCTTTCACCTTGACCCTCTGTAATATCACGAAGATAGAATAAAGTTTTCATAGCTAATTCTGGATTTTCATCATAAGCTTTAGAAACTAAAACCTTTACATCTTCGTCACTGCGATTACGGAATGCACCACCTGTAGAAAACAAGTCAAGTACATCTGACTTTGTGCTCTTGTAAGCAAATGCTCCATTCGCTGTTTTTGATTTGTTAAACTCGTTTTGTAAATGATTTAACATAGTATCACTACCCCTTTTTCTCTTTTAATTGTTTTTATTGTTTTTATTAAATACTTTCTCAAACTCTAAATCATGTTATTTAAAATGCAAGAAACTGTTTAATAACATGACACTCCTATCGGTTGTAGCTCCACGCTACTAATACAATTGTTCTGATTGTTGTTTTAAGATTTGCTGTGCGTGTCTAACCTTATGTATTTATTATACTATTATCTTTTGCTTTTGTCAAGCAAGTGTAGTACAATCTTTTAAAAACTCTTACGCCCTCGGAAGGATTTGAACCCTCAAACCTTGTGGATAGAAGCCACCTGCTCTGTCCAGTTGAGCTACGAAGGCAAGAACATCCCTATGAGGATTCGAACCTCAATTACAGGATTCGTAGTCCTGTGTGTTGTCCATTACACTATAGAGATAAATATGTGGTATACGAGACTCGAACTCGTACCGCATGGGTGGAAGCCATGAATCCTAGCCTTTAGACCAATACCACGTAATATAAGGAGAGTGAGGGATTCGAACCCTCGGTGGTGTTACCCACACTTCCGTAGCAGGGAAGCACGATAATCCTCTCTGACAACTCTCCATGATTAAGGACGGTAGGAGATTCGAACTCCTAAAGCTTTTACACCCATCGGTTTTCAAGACCGACCCAATACCGTTATGTCTAACCGTCCAAGAAAAAGCCTAATGACAGAATCGAACTGTCGAATATCGCTTACAAGGCGATTGTTTTACCACTAAACTAAAAAGGCATATGGTGGAGAATAAGGGAGTCGAACCCTTGACTATGGCTTGCAAAGCCATCGTTTTCCCACTAAACTAATCCCCCAAAGCGTGCTTTTTATAAGAGAAGCTTAACTCTAGTCTTCGTCTTTAACGTCTAGAACACCAGTAAGACTATGCGGATAGCAAGACTCGAACTTGCGACATCTCCCTTCCAAAAGGAGTAGGCTACCAACTGCCCCATATCCACGTAATAAACAAGGCACACAATTAAGGTTGGACTCGAACCAACAACCTTCCGATTATCAATCGGATGCTCTAACCAGTTGAGCTACTAGTCAAATTTAGGTTGACCGAATTTTGTAATTGCTGTACGTGCCTTTAGTATACATCTAGCAGGAGTCGAACCTGCACGCTACTAGAGCAAGGGCTTCTAAGACCCTCATGTCTACCAATTCCATCATAGATGCATGGTGAAGGTGATAGGATTCGAACCTACTAAGGCAAATGCCAATGGGGTTACAGCCCACCGTAACACTCCAACGTTACCGCACCAACATAATATAAATGGTCAGTGAAAGAATTGAACTTCCGTTTATCGGTTATCAGCCGATTGTATTACCACTATACGAACTGACCATGTGGTGAGAGTTGACTAGACTCTCTGCAAGACACATTATTTAATGCTCCCATTACACCATATGGCTTAGTCACGCCACACTAGGATTCGAACCTAGACCTTACTTGTTCTGAAAGTGTATTTTAATGTAGTTGCTGTATGTGTCTTTAATATACTCTGTACGAGATTCGAACTCGCAATCTCTACCTTGAAAGGGTAGCGACTTGACCGATTTGTCCAACAGAGCGTAATAATAATTGAGAGGGACTGACCAGATTTGAACTGGCGAATACTAGTTTTGCAGACTAGCGTGTTAAACCCCTTCACCACAGCCCCTATGGTAAAAAGTTGATACAGGTAGCAAGACTCGAACTTGCACGACCATACGGTCAGAGGATTTTAAGTCCTCTATGTCTGCCATTCCATCATACCTGCATAATCAAGACACCTTTACTTTGACCTTTGACTTAACCACTTGTCCACGTAGGCATCAAGCCTACGGTTGGATTCGAACCAACGATAGAAGGTTTTGCTCTGTAAGTAGTAATAGCTGTTAGTGTCTTTAAATTACGGTGGAGGGAGTCGAACCCTCTATCTCTTGGTTATGAGCCAAGCAACTTAACCATTTGTCCTCACCGCATCGTTGTGGACAGTTTCTTTTTAAAGAGTTGAATAATACTGTAAACATTCTCTTATCAGCATGGAGAGAATCGAACTCTCATTCGTGGATTCACAGTCCACTGCGTTACCATTACGCCACACACTGGAAACTAGATACTAAGATTAGTATTAAGAAATTAATATCTAGTTTCCAAAGTATGAAACTTTGGTTAGACTGCGAAGGAAGGCTTCGAACCTCCAACATCTCCTGCTTCAAAGGCAGGCGACTTTACCAGTTTGTCCACTTCGCAATGAAGATAGGATTTAACGTTCCCCATCAAAACGCACAGCTCATAAGTCTGTAGCCATACCATTTTTATAGACCGCCTGTGCATCTTTCGCTCTTTCAATGGCTCTAGCGGTTATGTGCGATAAGGGAATCGAACCCTTGCCTTCTGAATGGCAATCAGAAATTCTACCTCTAAACTAATCACACGTGGCAAACCCTCTTGGAATCGAACCAAGGATTACAGTTTTGGAGACTGTCGTGTTTCCACTACACTAAGGGAATATGGCGACCCATAGGGGAATCGAACCCCTAACTGTGCATAGACAGTGCACCGTTTTACCATTAAACTAATGAGCCGTAATACGCTCCTAGATGGATTCGAACCACCAACACCCAGATTAACAATCTGTCGCTCTACCATTGGAGCTATAGGAGCATGATAACAAGGCACTTCATATTTCATACCAATTGAATAGTTGTTTGTGATTTTGCTGTACGTGCCTTTCGGTTAATTTCTTAACCTTGTAATAAGTATTATATCATTACTATTTGTTTTTGTCAACTGAATGTGTTACGTTCGTTGAAATAAAATTGAAGTTTTTGTGGAGAACTTCAAAACTCTCGCATATTGGTAGTATGCAAAACTATCTACGCATTTCCGTAGAGGACACATGGTACGTGGAATACATTTGTGTCACAAGGGGAAACTGTCATCCCCTTGCTGTAGTTATATAATACCATTATCATTTACGCTTGTCAACCAAATGTGTTACGATTTATTATTTTGCTTCTAAAGCAGTTAAACGAGCGATGATGTCATCGTATTGAGCTTGTGTGCCGAAACCGTCAGCACCTTTTGCTCCTGTCGCACCAGTATCTCCTTTGTCGCCCTTAACACCTTGAATACCTTGAATACCCTGTGCACCAGTATCACCTTTCGCACCTTTGATATTCATTAATAGCACCCAAGCACCTGCATCTTTTCTATGTAAGTTACCATTAGATGTATTTAAGTAAACATCTCCATTTACACCTTTATCTGCTGTAGGTGCTACAGTACCGCTTAAAAATGTCACACTAGTTCCTCCTGTTCCTCCACCAACAATTGTTACAGGGATTGCCCCATCAATTGATAACGGTTTGAATACTCCTGTTGATTCATCGTAATGGAATAATTCAATCTTATCCATACTAAAGCTTGTTTCTCTGTTACTCAATTTATTCATCCTTTCTTAATATATATAAAAGTGGGATGAGTCACCCCACTCTTCTTACATTTTGTCTGCAAGGTCTGCTAAACGGCTACGGTGTACAGTTTGTAGTTCAACTTCACCATATAGCACATCCCCTCTAAACACCTCTGACATACGTTTCATACCGTTGTTAGAAGCGTAAGAGTCTTTATCGACCTGTGCATGGAAATCTCCATCTACTACTACTTTAGTATTCTCTGTGATACGCTGTAGACCAAGTTTCATAAGGTTTGCCGTTAAATTCTGTGCTTCCAGAATCCATACGATAGTTTTGTTATCACCAGAATCCCAACCACGTAAATCTACGAATGGAAGGATTTCTAAACGCTCATAGATGATTTGCTTCTCAATTTCTTCTTCGCTACCGAATTTAGATTTAAGCATTGTACCTACTGCTGATTGCATTAACTTCTCTTTACGGTCACCCTTGTAGAATCCAAGCTCTTGTGCTTCACGAAGAGGTGTTGGGTTAACAAACATTACTAGCTTGTATCCTTCTTCCTCAACTAATCTCCAAGCAGTGTTTAACGTGATTAGTGATTTACCACTACCTGCACGCCCACGAATAGATGTTAACTGATTACTTCTAATACTATCAATTGCCATGATTTGCTGTTCATCAAACGGCTTAAACTCACCAAATTGTAAAGTTGAGAATTTAGCACCTAGATTACCATTTGCATCTCGTAATGATTTTGTCTCTTTGCCATCCCATTTAACGATGTCTAACAGCTCTCCATCTTTTACATTGTTAATGATAGCGTATTCATTAATCATTAACTCAAAGTAGTTTATAAATGGTGTGTCCATCATATTAATCCACTCTGTCTCTGAAAGCTCTTCTTCTTTGAATCCTTTGTGCTCCACGAAATGGTCTTCTTCTAGATTTACGAAAGGAATATTGTAATCTCTGCATTTCAGTTTCATTAAACGGTCACCAGTAACGATACCCCAACCGTTGTCTACAGCTACCTGTAATAAGATGTTGTCCACATATTGACCATCTAATTCATCATCAAGTGTAAACTTGTAATCTCTTTTGTCAACGTAAATATGGTCATTCGCATCTAAGAATTTCTTTAATCTGCGAATCTCAAACTGCAATGTTCTATCGCTTTTTCTTTTTAACTCTAAGTCTTCGATTTCACGTAATACGTGGCTAGGAATTACTGCATCATATTCTTTTACAATTTCTGGATTTCTAAGTAATACATTCGTATCAATGATGTATTTCATTTTTCATTTCTCCCTTTGGCTATTGCTTTTTGAATTTTTTTAATCCATCTTTAAGTCTGTTAGAAGGCTCAATCTTAATCTTGTTGTAGTCTTTGCTTCGCATTGGCTCTCCTGTTTGTGGGTTTCTAATTCTGCGACCCTTTGCTTCTTTAATGGTTAAAGTGAATAGCCCCATGATTTTTAATTTGCCATGCTGTAATAATCCTTTTACAATATGGTCTATTGCAACCTTCATTATTGTTTTCACTTCGCTCTTTCTAATACCCAAGTCTTTTACACGTTTGTCCTTCCATACTTCATGAATTAGTTTAGATAAATTCAATTTCTTTCACCCCTCTTACCAAGTAACATATCTTACATATACATTTTCTGGTTTAATATAATCATAATTCTGATTATAAAATTTAATATTGTCGTTTTGGTCGATTACTGCCAACACTTCAAACATGTACGCTTCATTCGTATAGTCGTATGTAGTGCCTGCTTTGTTATGTACCTTGTACTCTTCAACACTATTGTCAATCACATATGTATGGTCTTTGAATTGAAATTCATTTTCCGTATTCACGTAGCACCATTTTGATACTTTCGCTTTTGAAATGATTGCAGTGCTTTTTTCTAATCTTGTCATCATTATTCAGCACCTCTTTCGCCAAATAACAACTCGTATTGTTCCTTCGGCAAATCTGAAAAATTAACTTGCTTGCTTGTTTTCTTCATTTTAGACATTTGCTCTAACTTTTTCCTAGATAGAATCTCTTTGTCTTCCAAGCCTTTTTTGTCTTCTTCCTTATGCCAAACCAAATAATTTGCTAACGAATCAAGAAAATACTTTACCGAATTACTATGCCAATTCAATTTAATAATGGTCATCCATTCTTCCGTCAAGTCTTCAACGATACGTTTCTTATCTTCTAGAGGAATATGCTCATCTAGCGTTCGCTGTTTCCCATCGGGTAGCTGAATCTTCATTATTAACATTCCCTTCCATATTGCCAAAGTCTGCCGATGTTTTTAAAAATGCTTTCATTTAAACGATACCTTCTTTCATTATTCCGTTATTATTAATCCGTTTTTACCCATTGTGTAATACCACATCTGATTATCCGCATCTACAATCTTTTTGATGATTCGTTCTAGCATCTTAAACACCGCTACTCTACTTTGTCCTAAGAGTAAGCTTGCATCGTTTACTGTATTGCCTTCATAAAGAATCTCCAAAAGTTTCTCTTGTTTCTGTGTTAGGAGTGCTTCTCCAACCGCCTTGTCCAAGGAAGCGTATAATGTTACGATTTCTTGATTGAAGTCGAAGGTGTCTCCTGCACTGTTGATTTCTATATTTGTATTTGCACCATAAGTTGTATCCACTTTGCTTCTGTATAGAATTAGGTATTTAACTACGTTTTCGTCAGAAAGAGTTAAATGTTCGAACTCTCTCTCTTTTTTCTTCGTGTCTATTGCTACAGACCCCAATTCTACTCACCACCTATCCTATGTGTGAGGATGTCTTGACCACCCTCTATGTATATATTATACTATTATTTTTAGCTTCTGTCAAAAAAACGTGCTATATAAACGTAAGTATAAATTATAGATGTTTATTTGACAGCCAATCTTTCAACATGCTATAATCATAATTGTTAAGCAGGTAGCTTAAACAGACGTAAGGAGTTGATATGATGTATATGTATAAACACTTTAAGAATATCGAACAACTGTACGGAAATAATGCCTATGTACAAATACCTAATGGCGTATTTCGTCAATTGTCGGATTCAATCAAAAATAGAAAACAAACGAACATTCAACAGTCATCATTTGCTTATGCCTACATAATTGCAGTGTCGTTTTTATATAAGTATGCTCACTTTGTCGATATTGACAATGGCACATATATTCAAAACAGTGACATTAAACAAATTCTGGGCTATGACAAAACAACCAAGACTATTGACAAAGTTATAAAAAAGAACGGCATACTCGACACGACAGGATTGTTGAGAACAACGAAGGAGTATCCTGTGTATGTTGAATATACCGAAGAGAAACTAAATGATATGTTGATGAGAGAGTTTACGACCTTCAACATGTTAGATGTTGATGATGTAAATTATAGCATAATTAAGTCCATTGTCAAGAATAGGAACTACGAAGTCAAAGAGCCTGTGTTCTTCTTTGAATACAATGGGGATGTCGGAACTCTATACAACTATGACAATACCCATAGAATAACGTTGAAGGAGTTTCTTAGTTTTGTCTACGATGAGAGCCTAGACAATATAGACTTCATGCTGTATTCCTTTTTCAAATATAAATGTCATGGCTACGACAATAATATAAAGGCAATCGCACTTTATAAGATTACTTTGGAAATGGGGATAAGCAGAGACACCTTCTACAAGCATCTAGGGACGTTAAAGAGCAAAGGGTATATAAATGTCCATCATAAAGGTTGGGTCATGTCTGGCGAAGCGACAGGCACGTCAGAAAGCATGGAAGCAAATGAGTATCAATTCAAAGGTGTCTAAGACACCTTTTTTGATAGCATTTTTAGCAGGTAGCTTATTTCGACTAACACAATATATATTTAGATATATATTAAACTTAGATATATATCTAATTTAGATATTATTCTAAGTTATATACATATCTAGTATATATATATGTTTTATATATATTGTATATTAGTCGATTTAAGCTACCACCTAAAATTCGCCTAAAAACTGGAAAATAAAAACCCTCTCGCAAGGAGAGGGCGATGCTATATTTTAAACAACCATTGCGAATTGTGGAAGCATTACTGGTTCGTCATTTACCATAATGAAAACCGTATCCTCTTCGTCAATGATTATTTCACTAATGATTTCGTTTCTCAACGAAGCGTTGGATATTTTGTTTGGATAAATATGACTCATTTTTCTTTTCTTCATAACTACCACAATCTCTCTTACTGCTTCCAAAGATAAACTTCCTAAACTTACCTTTTCGATTGTCGTTGCTGTCATTTAAACCCTCTCCTTTTGGTTTCTTTTGCTTTCTCTTTCTATACTTTATTATATGTGCGTTTGCCTAAATGTTTCCTACTTTTTCTTTTTTTCTTTAAGTTGTATAAGCTTTATTCTTTCGCCTTGAATGTTGTTGTATTCATTCTTCGAGAATTTGAAAAGTTGCTTTCCAGTGGAATACATAACGTATCCAAATCCTAAAACTAACGGTACTTGTAAAACCATACTCGCACCTATTGTCATTAACGCCTGTGATGAAGCTCCTATAGTTGCAAGTGTTAGTCCTTTACCACACATCTTTAGACCTTCTTTAGTGTAATATTGCATGTTATCAGCTCCCCTTTCTACTGTTAGTATATGCAGGATGCTATCAGAAGATGTTTGTCAAATAATAAAAAAGATGGGTTACATTGCACCCATCTCACGAAGTAATTTTATTTGTGTGTTGCGGTCTGTGTTTTTCAAAAGCTCTACAAGCTCTTCTTTTGACAGCTCTTCAAACTTCTCAACTGGCACGTTGGTGTTCACATCTACAGTTACAAGGTCTTCCAATTTCTTTTTAGCAAGATAGTTATTAACTGTAGTGGTAGCATTGCTATGGTCACCATGAGCCTGCATTGCCTTCAAATCTCCACCAGTAATAGTATTTACTTCCTCAATTGAAGCTTTCTTAAAACTATGGAAAACAATTCTTCTGTCACCAAAGTCAATGTTCTCTCGGATGTAATTCATCATTTTATTGACAGTCTTATGTGTAAGTGTGAAGATTTTCTCTCTTTGTACTTCTTCCTTGAAATCCATGATTTCTGCGTAAAGGTCATCTGATAATTTTTTGTGCGACCATTTATTACCTTTACCCAATGTCTTGATAAACCAGATACCGTTGATGTCAGTGATGTCACTAAACTTTAAACTAAGAATAGATTCTTTACGAAATGCAGTTGCATATGCCAAACGTACTAGTAAAGACTTTTCTCTACCCTTCCTTGTCTTAGAAAGCAAATTAATAATTTGAAGTACCTCTTCATGCGTGAAAGCATCCCAACTTTCTGAATCATGCTCATCATAACGCTCCACATTAAACCAAGCTACATCTACTGCGAAACCATCTTCTTGAAGTTGGTCATAGCATTCCTTTAGTGCTGTCATTGTATTGTTAACCGTACTACCCTTATATTGTTCTTTTAAAGCAACTTGATAAGCCTTGATTTGCTTCTTGTCAAAGATTAGGTCTGCTTCAACTAATTCTTCAACTTCTTTGTTTCTCATTGTTTTAAAGAAGTCTCGGATGTGTCTTCCGTAAGTATCTCTTGTATTTGCACTGTCTTGACCTTTACGTGTTAAGTATGTGTGAATAGTAGCGTATGGGTCTTTGTTTTCACCTTTACCATTTAACTGTACAACATTTCCTAATTTACTCATATTTATCATCCTCCTGTTTTGTACCGAAGTACCCTATAACGAAATTATAGTATACTTTATGAATAGAGTCAACAGAATATAACACATATTATGTAATTATTTTTTACGTGCACATCCTCACGCTACCCAGAATGAGTTTTAAAGCCCCTAGAAGGCTCATACAGCGTTTCTAATTTAATTCTGGTGCAATTGCATTACTTGTCCATTAAGCGTGCGAAAAAAGCATCTAGACCTTCTTGGCTAGATGCGATAGAAATTTAATGTAATTTTCATAATAGATTCCATATCCCTGCACCCCATGTTCTTTACATTTCTGGTTGAAATATGGAATCCGATGCTCATCTTCCGTTACCAAGAATACTAATGGGAAGTAAGTGAAATCCTCTGCCCATAATTTAGACAGCTTATACTTCCTGTAGTTCAAGACCTTCTCATGAATGACTGGAAATGATTTCTTACTTCTTATACCTTCCTTACCTGTATCGTATTCTAAAAATATATTTATGGTCTTATTTTTGATTTTCAACTTTATGGAAACATCTGGAATCATTAGAATCTTCTCATTATTGTAATTGAATGCTTTTCCTTTCTCATGTGACCATTCCAGAATCTCATACCCATTCTCTTCACAAAACAATATTGTATCGACTTCCGTTTGATTAATACCGTTTGCATGTCTATACGTCAGTGGGACACTTCTTCTTATTTCAGCTTGACCATTGACCATCATCTTATGATGTGGTATCCTTCTTTTGTGAGAGAGGTTTAGTAGTAAAGAGCCACCCCTATCTAAAGCAACTATACAAGGTGAGTTACCTTTACCTAAATCCTGTTTCTCATGTATCTTATCCAGACACATGTTATCAAATAACTTCCTAATAGAGCGATTAATGAGCCTTGTTCTATTTTCACCCAAGTGTCTGTATGATGGTACTAGAGTCTCCAAATGTTCTCGGTTAACTAGCTTGCGTTCCGATACGACCTGTAGCAACTCCATTTCCCTATGGGTTAACCGTACATTGGACTTTAACCAGTCTAGTGTGACTTTGGAGACTTCTTCTCTTTCATACCAACCTCTTCTAAATCGTCCCAAGGTTCGTCACCTCCAATGTCATTCTCAATTGCCTTCTTAATCATGTCATAGCTTCTGTCCAGATTATCATCCCTAACTTCATCCTTACTTCTACCATATGGAGACTGATATGTCTTCAAGAAATCTGAATCAAATTTGCTAAATTCTGTAAAATCTGGATTCTTATCTAAAGGTTCGCCAAGTCTTGCTTGAAATACATGGTTCTTATTCTTCCAACGGATTGCAAAGATTCCACAGTATTCCATATTCATTAGATTGTTGAAGTCTGCAATTGTCATAGGTTGCAGGAAGTCAACTAAACTCTCAAATGCTTCCCCTCCACCTTTTAACATAACTAAGTTACATCCATTATCCATAATAGACTGTTTTATATCTCCCTCATAACCTCTACCTGCTTTTGCCAATGACGACCATCCATGCAGAGTTAACCAGAGTCGTAGAGAATACTTCCTTGGCTCTTTAAATAAATCAATAAACAATTTGGCTATCATCTTAATATCCAATATCTGGTGAATCTCATCCAGTACAACTAGTGTTTCTGGTCGCCATTCACGTCCTGCAAATCCTGCTTCACGTGATAACGCTACATTCCAAACTTTAGTAAAGTAATGAGCAAATATGAATTTTCTGTAAATATCTGATACGCCAGTTTTTGGGATGTATACAAGAATCATATATGCTCCATCTTTATCTCCATCCATCATCTTACGGAAATTCAACTTCACTTTACCCTCTTCATCTCGTAACGGCTTTTGAGCGATACAGTCCCAGAGTTTCTGGTCACGTTCTAATTGTGAAAATCTATTTTCGATTGTTTGTATGATTTTTAATGTCTCACCATTCATTGCCATATTATGGTAAGTGCTAATCTCTAACTTCAAACGTCTATCTGTAAGTCTAGGGATTACTTTCTCTGCTCTGAAATCATCGTCAATCAGTATCTTCATTGCTTCTATATATCCCCAATCCTTATCAATCATGTGTACAGCTTGCAGTGCAGATGTAAACCATCTATTCATTGCCATAGTCTTATCTGATTCTAGAATCTCCAATACTAGTCTTGACTCCATTTCAGCAAGCGTATAAGCATAATCCTCATCCTGCATCACTTCTTCATTATATTCTTGAAGGTCTGCATTGTTAACTGCGATTGGATTCTTGAAGTTACTATGATTCAATATTACAACTCTATCTCTCAACCACTCTGGTACATGGTTGTAGATATTCTTTATCATACCTCCATCCGCTACATCAAACACTACAACAGACTTACTTTGCTTCCTCCATTCTTCCCTATCGTTTAAATGTGCTCCAAAGGTGTATAGAGCTTGCGTTTCGCTCATGGTAGTCTTACCACTACCCATCGTCCCAAAGAGCATGGTGGCAGTGCTACGGTCATCTAAGCGTGTCTTATCCTTAACGTATCTACCTTTGCTATCCCACCAGTCCCTCTTGTATCCACCAAAGTATATTTTTCTAGATTCTTTTTCAAGAGTATATCCAAGTGGAATCGCACCATGTTTCTCTGAAAAGAAGTCTGCACTAATTTCGGTTCTAGTAAAGTTGTCTTGCAGGATAATCTTATGATATTCTTTAAGAGTTGTCTTACTAGGTATGCGTAAAACATTGTTCATCTCTTTCTCAAAAAAGACATCTGGTGTTCTTCCAAGTATCGGTCTATTTTCTTCCACTGCATTTATCACAGCTTTGATACCACGTTTAGTTTTGATATGAGTGACTGTAAATTTATTATCACCATTTAACAATTGGAATGATGTTTCGATATTTCGGAAAGCATGTTTTATTTTCTTATCATCAGTGGATTGACCTAGCACTCTAGTTTGCATCTTATATCCTTTTGAGTTTGCGTGCATCTTATAATCACTATATCTTAAATCGAACAACTGTTCTGATTTCTTAATCTTCTTAGTCTCTGCTCCCATGATGCTCTCCAACATATCAATAAACTCATCAAATATCACATTAAACATATCAAACACTCTGCCCAATATCCCACCAACTGTAAACCCATCTTCTCTATTTGGTGCTTTGCCATCTTTAAACTGCTTAATCTTTTTACTTGCCTTATCTTTCCAACCGTTATTAATTGGTTCGATATTAAAGTCAATCAGCAATTTATCTTCTGCACTCATCGTTGATGCTAATGATGCAAGTGATGAGTAGAAGGAGTCCGTATGATTCTTATCGTGTTTCAAAGATAGAGCGTAATGATGTCGTAAGTGCACCTCCATAGCCTTAGTCCTAGAAGGATTAAAGTCTATTATTTTTTCGGATACTTCCGAAATATCAACTTGACCCCAATCTTTTTTGATGGCACTAGTAAAACTCTTAGCCCACTTCTTAGGGACAGTCAGATAAAATTTCATCGCTCCATCTATTATAGCAATCTTATAACTTACGACATCATTCATTTTAATCTTGATACCATTCTTGTAAAATCTGATTCTCTCTGGTGCATAAAACTTTGCGAATAATCCGTTAATTGTATTTAAAAGAAGTTCGGATGTGTGACGTTGATTGTACACATCCTCTTCAAAATCCACTGGTCTTCTTCTGCCACCTCTTTCTCTATGGATAACTTCTGGTGCATTATTTGGAGTAATGCAGTATGTGATTACAGGTTCACGATATAAATTAACAAACTCTTTAAGGTTGAAGCTTTTACGCTTTTTCTTCCATAATGCAGGTGGTTGTGCAGGCTCAACTATTACAGGAGGATATTCTAACATTTATTTCACCTCTTTCTCATTAGCTACTGATTCTTTGTAATCAGATACATATCTCATACTTGCTTTGATTGCGTATCCAGATGCAACCGCATATCCACCAGAAACGATAGCTTTAACAACCATACCAACTTTTGCCAATAACCAAAATTCCATATTAACCTCTCCCTTTGTTTTAGTCTACATATATAGTTTATTCAGAATGCTTGTGACAAAATAACCCATCCATAAAGGAATTATAAATTTTGAGTATTTATTCTTACCTATAAAGAATGTTCCAAACATCAATATTATTGCAGGTAGTAAAAAGAATAAATCTGAATTTTCTAATACAAATCGTGATGCATCGTGAAATAACTGTGTGAATCCATCTTTCATAACTTCGAAGAAGCTCTTGTCATACATTGCGTGCCAGAACCCTTCTTTCCTCCAATCATTTAGAAATTCAATCCAACTCTTATCTGCGACTTTGTTCAACTCTTCATGAGCAAGCAGTCTGTCTGGGTTGATGATATTGCCCCATCGGTCTTTCAGCCCTAGATGCAGATGAGCACCAGTGCTATGACCTGTATTCCCAGACAAACCGACAAACCCACCTACGTTGACCTCATCACCTACATGGATACTGGATGTATCAGACATGTGACCCATTATCACTGTCTCACCTGTATCCGTCTTAATCATTACACCCTTCCCTATATTATCATTCCCATAATCCACTATTTTATCTACAACTCCATGCACAGGACTAAATAATCTCGTTCCCTCTTCCATAACTAAGTCGATACCTGTATGAGCCGTTTTGTGTACAGAGTCCGTCACGCCAAACGGACTCGACACTTCGTAGTAATAATTGCCATTTAATTTAACTTTCATAACATTCCCTCCAATCAAGAGGTAGCCAGAGAGTAGTTATGCTTATTATTTCAAGATACTCATCATTTCTTCTGTTGAATATTTCAGAATCTTTTCTAATCCATTCAAGATAATCTTCTGCATCATCAAATTCTCTGCTACCCATATATCCATATCCATTCCGATATTTCACAAGTATTTTCTTCATATCATCACCTCACTTCTTATAAGGACTGAATGTTGGATTGTCTAGTTCCAATCCTTTTGTTTTAAGGTCATTAAACATTTGACCGCCTAATTGGTCGATAAGTTCTACGCCCCAAGGGATTAACCAGAATACTAGATACCATTTACCATATTGTACCAATGCCCCAAATCCTGTTCCACCTTCACGACCTCCACGTTTCTCTTCATAGAAAGCTTGACATATTTTGATAGCACAATATACTTTGGCAATATCAAGCATCCAAGGGAAGATGTAGACCAGAAATGCTTTCCAGAATACTCCACTGCTACCGACAGCTACAGTTGCAAACCGACCATCACCTAATCCCTTTTTGGCATACGCCTTAATTGATTCCTTGATGCGTGGGACATCTACGACAAGTGCCGTAGAAAGTGGTAAGGATTTCTGCATTACAACCAACGCATTCTCTCCTTTGCTCCAAACTAAATCATTCCCTTTTCTCTTAAAACTCATAGTCGCATTTGCCATCTCGAATCGACTCCTTTATATAATAAAGTTAGCAAATCAGAAAATCTCGAAACCCCTTGGTAACAATGGGATTTATCATGTCTCAAAAGTACCAAATTGCAATTTAGCACCCCCTCTTAGACACTTAATCTAGAAATATACCATCAACCTTTAGACACTTTACGCATTTCATTTAGACATTTCACCCTCTTACCTTTAGACACCTTTTATTGGTCTAAATGTAAGCACGTCTGTCACCTGCATCATGTGCATGAATTGCTCAAAGAATATCATCCCAAATATCGCAACACCCATGATGGCTATAGTCTTGAATGCTGTCATCAAAACCGTTTCTGAAACGGATATATACTTCTTATGGCTATAATTCCCACTCATAAAGTCATTAAACTTGATAATTTCCACAAAAATCTCTCCTTTCATTGATTTTCTTTAATTTTTTCTAACTTTTTACGTATTTTTTGCTATTTTTTCGTATTTTTAAAGATTTTTAAAGTTATTTTAAACTTTTTTATCTAATATCAGCATATGCCCACGATAGTTTAAAAGTTCCTTTAAATTATAGAAAGTTTCCTGTATTCTTTGGCTTCTTCTTATTTTCTGATAAGTTTTCCACATTTCTAGACATACTAGGTTGTTTCTGGACATATACTCTATTATCAGCAGGAGAAGCAGGGGCAGGGCTTGAAAATCTTAGAGCCAAAGACTCTTTTGCCAATCCGCTAAAAGAAGCGGATGACATAAGAGCCTTCTTTAATAAATCCATTTGTCTTGGGCAGGTTTTATTAAAAGAAACGCCTTGTGTTATATACTTACCTTTCGTCCTAGCGACCATATTAGCAATTACTTCATCTACTTCTTCTTCTGATTTAAACCATGTCATAAGTCACCATTCCTAACTGGTACATCGCTTTCGCATTCACCATTTGTGGGTCATCCATTACAATTGCATTTGGGAAGTATCCTTGTATTGCTTCAACTAATCTTATATCACCTGCACCACCACCCAACATATGGATACGGTCATTTTCATTCCAAACAGATGCAAGCTTACCACAAATCAAATCAGCAAGTGATTGTTGGTCATAGTCATCATCTAATGCTTCAAGACCTTTACCTTTAATCGTTCCGCTCTCTGAATCAATGAATCTTACATTTCCATCATCTAACAATGTCGTTGCATATCCGATGGTACGGCTTCCTAAATCAATGAAGCGACTCTTACCGTTTGGTTCATATAACCAGAAGGCAACTGCTGATTCTGGTGCAACCTTTGTATCTTGGATTGTGAAAGTTTTCTCTACCCCATTAACTTTAATCGTGTGCTCCCCAACTAATCGGTTGATTCGTCCTGCTTTCTCTGAATCATTGTGATAAGCGATTGGTACAGAAGTGATTAATAGGTTGTTAGCATATCCATATTGGTGAATAGATACAAGTATGGATAAGTCAAAGAAGTCATTGCACTTAGATTTTGTGTGCATCTGTAATGGATATTTACAATCGTATTTAGCAAGTGTACCCATCACATATTTTCTTTCCTTATACTCAACTATAAAATCAAATGGTTCAGATGCGTCAGTTAATGTTCTCGTTCCATATAAACCTTTCACACTAGGAAACTGTAATGCTACATCTTTCGTTACCACACAAGTTGAATGCCCACCATCATCAATTGAAATTACCCCACATTGTTTTTTAGCCATTGTTTAAAACCCCTTTCAAGTTAGTTTAGGTCATCGCCTATACTTTAACATATGTTTGAAAGTTATTTGTGATACCAATTTTTTTCAGTTTTTTTGTTGACAAGCATAAATAATAATTATATACTATGGAAGTCGAGTCGGAAAAAGTTGTCAATAGACAGCACACTTCTTTGACAAAAGCTAAAAATAATGGTATAATTATTACATCAAATACGGAAGGGTGGTTACACTTTGAGCAATACGGTTGAAATTCGAATTACGCCAACACAGGAAATGTTTTTCAATGAAGAAGACTATTATGGAATTTACCGATGTGATGTGAACCTAGATGATATCAAAAAGATAACAGAGAAAGAATGGACACTTACACGATACGGAAATATTTCATTTAAAGGATTTTGCCCATCATTAGAAATAGGTGCAGAATACTTAGCAACAATTAAAGCTGATACTGCTTCTACATATGCAGGTAGCTACATCTTAGAATCAATTAAACAGGATAAACCAATCACCGTTGAACAACAACGTGATTTCTTGAAGTCGATTCTAACAGAATCACAATCTCAAAATATCTTTGAAGTTTATAATAATGGAGAAGATATCATTGGCATGATTCAAGATGGCACATTTGATTATCAATCAGTTAAGGGGCTTGGAGATAAGACGTTTGAGAAATTACGTGAGAAGGTATTAACGAATCTTGATATGAGTGAGATTCTAGCATTCTTGTCTAAGTATGGAATCAAGTACAATATGATTGCCAAACTAGTAAAAGAGTACAAGAACCCTCAAATCGTAATTGACAAGATTAATAAGAACCCATACTTGCTAACTGAAATCAAAGGTGTAGGATTTAAGAAAGCGGATGAGATTGCGAAAGCAGTTGGTCATGAAATGACATCTAAATTCCGAATTGATTCTTGTTTCCGATATATTATCGGTGAAGAGAACATGAACGGAAACTCTTGGATTGCTCATAAACAACTTACCAACAGAGCAGTTGAACTTCTAAACATTCCTAAAAAACTTATTGATGAAGCATTAGTTAATGGGGCAGAAGGAATATTATGTAAGGACGAACGCTATACTACTAAGGTCGTCTATGAAGCTGAAAAATACGTAGCTAGAAAACTTACAGAATTTAGAAGTCGCTCTAAAAAACTTTTCACTGACGAAGAGTTAAATGAGTTTTTAGATGAATACTGTGCAACTCATGGTGTTGAGCTTGAAGAAAATCAAAGACAATTCTTCTTTGATTGGAACGAAAACTCTGTCATGCTATTAATCGGTGGTGGAGGTATGGGTAAATCATGGCTTCAAAGAATTTTACTTGAACTCATTGATACTAGAAATCTACGAACTGCACTGCTTGCTCCAACTGGTAAAGCGAGTAAAGTTATGCAGGGCTACACTGGTCGTGATGCTAGTACAATCCATCGTAAGGCAGGAGTATTCGATAACGAAGAAGAAGCAAATAAGGATATTACAGAAGATGTAATTATCGTTGATGAAAGCTCTATGTGTGATATTTTCATTCTTGCTAAATTCTTTAACGCTATCACTAATACGAGTGCCAGAGTATTATTTGTTGGAGATGATTTCCAGTTGCCATCTGTTGGAGTTGGGAACTTCTTGTACGATGTTATACATAGTAATGCTGTACCAGTTTCTAAACTGAAAAAAGTATTCCGTCAAGCAAACGGTGGTATCTTAGAAGTTGCAACTAAAGTGCGTGAAGGTGTAAAATTCCTAAACGATACAGATAGTGGAAGAATCGTCTTTGGTAAAGATTGCGTATTCCATTTAGTTGAACAACAATATGTAAGAGATGGAATCCTGCATCACTATAAGAACGTTGTGAAACGATTCAATCCAGATGACGTTGTTGTACTATCACCAACTAAGAAGGGTAAACTTGGCACAGTCGAAATCAACAAGGAACTTCAAAAGATTGTTAACCCTAAGAGTGCAACAAGAAAAGAAAAAGAGTTTGGTAAAAAAGAGAAGACATTGTATCGTGTAGGCGATGCAGTTATGAACACTGTTAATACATATGAAATCGAAACAATTGATGGTGGCGTTGCTGATATCTTCAATGGAGATACTGGTAAAATCGTTGACATTGATGAAGTGCAAAAAGCGGTCATCGTTGACTTTGAAGGAATTGTCGTTAAAGTCAGATTCGAAAACGTACTAAACTCACTGCTACATTGTTGGGCTACTACGATTCACAAATCACAGGGGTCACAATATAAAGTAGTAATTGTAGTAATTGATAAATCTATGAAATATCAATTAAACGCTAACTTAATCTATACTGGTATTTCACGTGCTAAAGACTTCCTATTAGTTTTAGGTCAAGCAGAAGCAGTCAATGTCGGAATCGGTAAGTTTGCCAACATGGAACGTAGAAGCTTCTTACAAGAAATGATTGATATGTACAACGGCAACCCAAATGCGGAAGCAGAACTGCTTGCGGATTCGTACAGAGAAACAGATGATGAAGAAGAGGATTGCTTTAAGTAATCCTCTCAATAAAGATTATTCTATGTAACACATTAGTTTGACAGAAGTAAAAGATAATGATATAATAAATTCATAGGGTAGGGCGTTGAACAACGCAAATACATATCGAAAGGATGATAATATGTTAGAAACTATTTTTGATAAAAATGTAATCGGATTCGCAAAAGAAGCAAAAATTCTGGGAGCGATTGGTAATATAAGCTTCCTAGATGGAACTATCACACTAGTAACAGCAGATGACACATTAGTCATTGAAAAAATGGAGGACGTAATTTACTTAGAAGCTCTTGGTGCATTTGGAGAAGAGATTATTTTTGAACATGATGTGCTAATGGCACAGAGTCAACAATTATATGAAATCTCAATCGAAGACAGAGAGGAACGTATTTTCCAGTTACACTTGCTTGATGATAGATTAGAGCGTGTGAAATCTGGTGAGACATTCCAAGAAGATAAGTTTGAAGCGTTAGGTGAAATTCTAACTTTAGTTGGAAACAAGTACGAGATGCAAGAGGAACTGCCAGAGTTTGATTTAAACTTCAACGTTAGAGTTGTACGTGAAAAATCAGATGAGGGTACATACTTCTACGCTTTCAATAACAGTGAGCGAGAAGAGATTGATTTAATTAAAGTAATTAATGTTGGGTCACACATCTTAGATGGAGAACACGTGCGTATCACAATTTCTCATGAGGATTATATCCAATACTTAGAGTCAGAGCTATTCGAAGAAGTTGATGCAAAAGAAGTTGAATCTTTAGCTATGACACCTTTAGCACAACATGGTCGAATCGACACAGATGTAGATGCACCAAAAGAAGAAGAAGAAGATGTTTGTCAAGACTGTGGAGAATACATCGAAGGATGTCAGTGTGACCCTTGGGAATAAGAGGGGCTTTGCCCCTTATAAACTTTTAAACCAATAAACTAGGAGGATGATATTATGTTAGATTTCTTTAAAAACTTATTCAATAAGAAAGTAGTAGACTTAGATGGAGATGGAAAAATTGAAACCCTAAGTGAAGAAGTACAAGGTATCTTTGCAAAATTTGGTTTAATGCACAAACAACTAGAAAACGTTAACAACGAATTAAATACTATCGTTGAAGATGAAACAGTAATCAAAGAAAAAGCAGAAGCTAATATTGCGAAGGCACAAGCACAACTTGAAAAGAACAAAAAGTTGCAAGATAAAGTCAGCGAGTTTATTGCATAATGGTAGGGGTATATCCCCTGCCTTATATTTAAATAATGGGAGAGATTAAAATGGCTAAATTAGAATTGAATGAATTTCAAAAAGATTTATTGAAACATATTGTGAAAGAATCATATCAAAAGGTTGGAGAGAAAACAACTATCGCTCTAATCACATTGCAGAACGGATTTGAAATTGTTGGTACTAGCGGTTGTGTAAACCCTGCGGATTTTGATTTCGAAATTGGTAAGCATTACGCTTTAGTTGATGCACTTACTCAATTAGGTAAATATGTTGGTTTCTACATGCAAGAGTTTAATCATCAAGCAAACATCTTAATGGAGAATACAAATGCTATCGCTAAAGAACTTCAAGACGAAGGTGCATCAGCAGAAGAAGTAGATGCTTTCATGAAAGAATTAACATCAGAGATTGAGAAGTTAGTTAAGACAAAAGGACGATAATATGGAATTTATTCTATGGGTCGTTGGATTCTATATGACGTTAGGCTTATCTCAATATGCCTACGCTGTATTGAAATCTTGGGAGCAAATTGGATTTTGGGACTTCTCCATCAAGGATGGGCTAGTTGCAGGTTGGATTAAATATCCTAAATGGTCTATGTGGTGGATTGAAAAATTTGTAGATGTACTTACAGGAAGGAATTTCAAAGATGAATAAATTTGGCTGTAAAGAGAATTTCGATATTGAGATTCATGTTGAAGGAATTGAAGAACCATTCTTACTAGACAGTGTAAGCAAGTTTCATGTTGTTTCAGAGAATGACGACCAATATAACCGTTTTCACATACACGATTCATTAATTGATGTCAATTTCATAAACGCTGTACTTGGCGGTGCACTTGCCAATAAATTTTGTAAACTAGTTTGTAAGTCTAAGTTTCGTGATACAAACGGTGTTGATGTACCTGTAGAAATGACTGTCAAAGGAGCAGTATTGGTAAATTATAAATTTGATGGAACTGCATACCTTCCTTCACAACCTAACATAGTGTTTGAATCAGATTTCTTTGATAGAAAGCTTCAATCAAATACTTCGTTAGTGGTGAAGGAATAATGAAAGAATTAAAGTTTGAACACATGTGCGACAAGTGTTTCAGATTCCTAGATGAGAATGAAGATAAATTTGCAATAAAAATCTATGATGACGTTTATGTTGAAAAGGTGTTTCAAGGTCATAAGGTCTGCATGGATTACTTATCGAAAGAACTGCCACTAATCTTTAAGCAGGAACGTGAAGCAGATTAATCTCTGCTTCTTTTTATATGGAGGAAATTGAATGCGAATGATATTAATTGATTGCTGTAGAGAGCATACAATGATACACAGGATTGATGTCACTAAAGGTGTTTATGAACGCCCCCTCTACGCTAAAGGATACATGGATGAAGTCATAATGCAAGTTATTGAACTTATGTTAAAAGACAGACCGAATAAGATTGTAATCGACAAAGCCTATATTGGTCATATGTTTGAGGATGTTTTACATAAAGCGTTATGGGAACGAAGTGAATATTATAATTACCCTGTCAAGATTCGTATTGACGATTGCGGTAATATTACTTATGGAGAGTGAAAGTATGTGTGAAGTTTTTACTATTGATGATATTCAATACAAAGAAGAGCCTTGGTGTGAGCATTGTGGTGAACTAGAACCTTATACTGCTACGTTTGAAGACGGTGCTGATTGGTGTATATGGTGTGGCTTAATGGGAGATTTACAATTAAAAGAAGAAGACAAATGGGCTATTGAAGTTATGGAAGCAAAGCATAAATTAAAATACTTTACAGAACGTGTAGAGTCCATTACAAGACGTTTGAAGGAGCTAGGTGAATTAAGTGAGTAAAAGATTCTTATATCAGTTTTATTGGGATTGTGGACGTAGCGGAAGCCTTGAAGGATTATTCGTTGCTACAGAAAAAGAAGTAGAAGATGCTATTGGGGCTTACATGTATTTCGGTGAAGTCTTAGGTAAACACAGTGAGGTTTATGGGGATTTAGAAAAAGGAGATATTACTAAATTAAATGTTTCGCCAGAAGCAGTTGAGGAAGTTGCAAAGCATTTAGGAACTTCTTGGAGCGGATTTAATCCATTAGACTACATTGAAACTCGTTGCGATTCTTGTAGAGAAGAATGTGATGAAGAAGATTTAGTACAACACTATGATGAAATGGTTTGCAAATATTGCTACGAAGAGTTGACAGGTGAAGAGAATGAAGAAGATTAAGGTTATTCAGATTGACAAACAACGATTCTATTTGGAAATGCATACTGGTGGAGTTAGAACGACTAACCATATTAAAGATGCTACAGATATTTCAGATTTGAATTGGAGTGCTATTAGTTACATCATGAAAGGTCTTGCCGATGCAGGACATTCAGCTAAGATTATTGATTACTTAAAAAATAATTGAAGGTGGAATTAAAATGAAATTACTAGAAGAATGGAAAAACGAAAGATATTATTTGAAGGTTGGAGAATTGTTTGTTAAAGATGTTGGGTCGGAAACAATTAATTTAACACCATTTCAAAATTGTGCAAGTGAGTTTGACCATAGACGTAATGCATTCAAAGAGTCTTATCTATATGCTAAATTACATGCAGAGAAGCACAATTTAGGTAAAGTTAGTGTTATTAAGATTGTTAGAACAACTACAGAAATGGAAATGGATGCAGATAAATTAACATTGGATATTTTAGATTCTTATGTTAAAGAAAATGAAAACAAAGGTAATTTTAGAGGTCTGTAATTATACGGACTATTCACAGTAAAAAATCCTCTCTATTAAGAACATTTGTTTGTGTAAAACTACATACAAAAATATATCACCCTTTCTGTATATACGGTATAGTGCCCTCTACAGAGAGGGTTTTTCTTTTGTCAAAACATAGCCCCCTCCCCTTTATTGTATGATTTGGGGTGCTTAATTATGTTGTCTATTGAGAGGATTTTTACGTGTGTTAAAACGTATGTAAATTGAGGGGATTTTTTGTCGTTTGGGATTTTGATTTTTTGAGGGCAAATCACACGTTGCACGTCAGAATTTTTCTGAGTGGTCGGGTTGTAGAGCTATATGGATATCGAACGATTGTTCGACTTCGTTTGGTGAAAAGTAGCCCCATAAGATTAATTATAGGATACTTGGAAAATTTCAAGGTGCATGACGTAGTTCGGCTTCCCTTCCCACGTTTCTTTTATCGTATTCCCTGCATGTATGAATTACTCAAACATTCGTTCGTTTTCGCCTGACTTGGTTTTGTCGGATTTTGGCAATTTGCGGATTTGCGGGTTTTGGGGATTGTGGGGAACACATGCACGCTACGTAATTGTAATAGAGTGCACGAAATGCAGTATATACACCACAAACACCACATAACTTCGTTATGCGGATTTAAAAAACCACCAGATAAAACACCACACAAATAACTTGACAACTCACAACTTTTATGAATCTAAATTCCACCTAATTTTCACCAAACAAAAATAACCCAATTGACTGTTATGTCATATTGGGTCATATTCACTCTATTCAGTTTCTCGTTAAAACATTCAACAAATACAATATACTTTATCATATCATTATCATTACATTGTACTATCATGATGTATATCATCTTATGTTATATCATACTATCATGTTATACATATGTTATATACTTGTGTTATATACATTATATATATTATTATATTATATATATTACTATGTTATATACATTACATATGATATACATATACATTACTATGTTATGATATACTATTATACTATTATGTTATATACATTACTATATTGTTATTACTATTACATTATAATCATTATCATATTGTATCTATTACATTACTATTACTACTATCATATAATACATTATGTATATTACTATATCTTAATATGTTTATTGTTTCTATATTTACAATGTTGGATATGTTATTACTATTACATTCCATAATCCTATTATCCATATGTTGGTATAGAATACAATCGCTATATTCGTTATTCATAATCCTGTTATATTCACTCATACTATATTCAATATATCCTATATTAATATCTATATTCCATATTGCATATATACCATAATCCTTTTTAGAAACAATAGATTGTAATATCTTAATATGTTTCTTATCTCTATTTCGAATATAGGAATAAGGAATAAGGTTTCCTTTCCTATAATAAATCCTTTCCAATAATCTTTCTAATAAAGAATATATCCATTTGTCATTATTCCTTTTATTGGTATTTCCTAATATTACTAATTCCATATTATGACTTCTACTATATTCCGTTTTACCTATATTGGTATTTACTAATACTGTAATACCATTATCCAATATAAACCTTTCCTGTATTTCGCTATAGAGAATATCGGTATTATTGGATATACTCATATTACTTTCTATTATCCTATTAATAACATTAGTATATCCTTTTGTATAATCATTCATATTATCGTTTGTTATATTCGCTTTATATGAAAGGCTTTCTATTACTTCTATATGAGAACTTTCTTTTTCGGTTTCCTTTTCTACTTTTTGCCCCAAAAAGATATTTTCCAATAAATTACTTTCTTGACAAACTTCTAAAAAGTCGATTGTGTTTTTCATTTTCTAATTCCTCCAATTTTTGTAATTTCTAAAATCATTCTAAAATCATATTTCCTCGGCTCAAAACGGTTTCAATTCTACAGGGATATGAAATTTTTATTTGACATATCCCCAATTGTATGAATCAATCCCAAAAGTTTTTAGGAACAAAACTTCCATCCTCTGTTTGGACATAATCTGGATTATTTCTGTTTGGGTCTTCTTTTGCGTTTTCTTCAAATGCCATTTTATCGTATTCTTGTTCTGTAATCCATTTTCCATTTCCATCCTGTATATAACCTTGTTTTCCTTCATTTGGGTCTTTTTTAGAATCCGAACTTTCCTTTTTAATTTCTTGTTTTTGTTCGTTTTTAGCAGGTGTTTGTTTTTCCGTATTTTCTTCTTTTTTAACTGCTTTTTGTTCGGTTTTTGGTGTTTCTACATTTTTGTTGACTTTTTGCTCATTTTGTGGTTTTGGTTCTTGTTTTTGAACCTCTTTTTTCGGTTCTTCTTTTTTGTTGACAATTTCATTATTTTGTGATTTTGGTTTTTCTTCTTTTTCAACATATACAGTTTTTTCCACTGGCTTTTCTACTACCTTTTCGACAATTTTTTCCTTATCTTTCCATGAACCTATTTTCTTATCTGTCGCAATTTCTATATCATTATCTTTGAATGTAACTTCTACCATATCGCCTATTACATAATCTTTTTTGTCAATTGTTGTCATATCGGCTGAATTATCCTTATTAACAGCGAACACAAATTTTTCGTTATCAATTTCGATTCCATATTCTTTAGAATCAATAACATTGAATATATAAGTTTCTCGTGTATCCAATTCGGCTGTAATTGTTGTGTCATGGTCAAATGTTACTGCAATTTTCGTGCCAACTTGCAATTTGTCGAAATCAGTATCAAAATCTTGTTTGTCAATGTAATAGTTATCTTTTTCATTATATTGGTTTTGAACGTCTGCACCTTTTTCGTCAAGTTTCGTAATTGTAAAGTATTGCGTGAATACGTTTCTTTCATCGTTTGGAGCTACTGCAATTCTATCCACATTTTCAGCTTTCTTTGTTTCCGCTTGTACTGGTGTTTCTACCTTTACACTATCATTTTCATTTACAAAATAACCTGTTACAAATGCACCTGCTACAGCTCCAATAGTTAATACTTTTTTAAATAGATTTTTCATTTTAATTCCACCTTTTTATGTTTTATTTTTAAATCCAATCCTATGCAAGAAGTGTGCCAACTTCCTGCATAGAGTTTCGACTTAAAAACCGTTATTTACATTCAATTACATTTTTAACTTTCATTTGGAAGAACTGCACGAACGTTGTATACCTGTTTACATTTGTGAAAATCTTTGAAAACTCTAAACCTTCTTTTGTAATCATATAAGCTTTAAATTTCATTAGTTTAGCACCTCAATTTCAAAACCCATACCTTCGCTTGTATTGAATTGTGTAATAACATCATCATCTTGTAAAATCATTCCAGTGCCATCATGTAGGAAAACTTTTCCTGTAATTGTTTTACGTCCTTTGATAACATCCGTTATTTTGAATGTTCCGTCCTGTTGTGGTATTGCTTCTTGCCATTCATGATTGAAAGTAACAGAAATTCGTTTCCCAACATAATCCAGTAATTTGTGTTCCATTTGTAAAACCTCCATTAAATCATTATTTTTTGTTTTTGTTCTATACTTATATATATTCGCCAAATCTTTTTATATTCCTTCTTTTAATAAAAAGTTTTTAAAAAGATTTTACTTGACAAGAAACCGAACGGCTGTTCTTGTTTCGTTGTCCTATCTGGTACTCTTATATATTAACATAGAAGTAAATCTTCTGTCAAACGATTATGCAACAAAAATAACGATTTTAGGCATAAGCATAAAAATAAATTTTGTCAAGACCCAATTTTTCGAATCATAGATTTTTGATTTTGTCAACATACCTTTTAAACGCTCCAGAATCGTCTGTGAGCAGATTTAAGGATATGCCCTTGTAAGTGTATTAGGTAGGACGCTAAAACCTCACTGTGAGGATATTGTAAAAATCGCATATAATTTTTCACTAAAATCTATTGACAAATGTAATTATGTATGATTTTAGTTTCACCACTGCTTACTAAATGTTAGTAGCTATTTAATAAGCAGTAATTAAACTAAAAGTAGTTATTCATCAAAATTTAGTGCAACCGATGGAAAATACTTTCCAATTTCGAAATTCAATTCTTGCAATATTTCAATGAAGTCATTAACATTTCTTGCTAGTTTGTAAGCATTTGTAATTGTTAAAATTGGAGCGTCTGTCATGTAATATGTCGTAATTCCATTTTCTGTAATTGGGAACATACACCAGTTCATTTTCATTATTCTTCACATCCTTTAAATTGGTGTATTGTGTAATCATTAATATTGATAATCTCAAAATCGTTGTCGCTCAATGCTTCCTTTAATGTTTCTGATAGTGGGTAGAATGTAACGTCATAAGAATGCACATCTTCGACAAAGTTTTCTTTAGATACATAGCCTTGAACATTGTTATAATCTGGATTGATATAGTCATAACCTGCCACCAATTCAAGCGAGAACAAAAAGCCTATTTGAGAATCTTGCAACTGTCTAAAGTCAGTTAACTTGTAAATCATATTATCACCATTTTTAACATAAGTATCGCTATATAATTCTAAATTATTCCACATTGTAAAACCTCCAATTTAATAATTATTATAAAATATACTTTTTATTAATTTATGGGTTGTCAATTTCTTCTTCTTCCCACCAGTAACATTTTTTACAACCGCTACATTTCCCCATATACTCGGTATATTCTTGTGCTTTTTCTGGTGTACTGAATGCACCTTCAAAATTTTTAGTATCATAACCGAAATCACTCATAACGATATATATTTTATTGTTCATGATTCCCAATCCCTTCATAAAAGAACTATTTTATATAACTAGTTTTAACTTTCCTGCATTCAATAAATCAGATATTTCATTTCGGAAATCTATTTCAGTTGTACTAATTGTATTAGCAGTCCAAGACCAATATTTTTTATCAATCATATCATATATAATAGTGAAGTTTCTAAAGGATATCATATCATTAGAATTGAATGTTATACATGTATAAATTAGACTATTAGCAAATCCTTTATTTTCCTTTTCGTTTCCCCTTGTGATTGCTAATTTATATTGCTGTCCATCATAAGTTACATTTAATTCCATATTTAAAACCACCTTTTCATTTTTTAAAAATCAATCCTGCTTACTAATTGTAAGTAACTAGTAAGCAGATTCATTTTTAAAAAGCGTTTTCCATATACCATTTTGGATAATCTTCTTTTGTTTTGAATTGTGTTACATAGCGGTTATTGTCATAATATGGTTTTGTCGAACGAATGGAAACATATGTCATTTCATCTCTTTTGTGTGCATTGCTTTCTACTGTTTTAGCTTCCTTCATATTCTCACATTCAAATACTAGCTTATTCGTCTTACCTTGTGCATTTCCCCATCCGCTCATAAAGTTATCAGTCATAGTTACATAAAACATATTAATCGCTCCTTTTTATATCATTATTTTTTGTGGTTATACTATATTATATTCAACGTGTGCCGTCTGTATTCCTTCTTTTTAAAGAAACTTTTTAATAACTTATTTCCATTTCATTTAACAATTGTCTGACAGTTCTTTCATATGCCCAGTGTGACAAGTTCGTCTTTATATCCTTCTCATGTTTGGCAGTTTCCGACATGATACAAAATCCTGTCATTCGCTTTTCGTAATATGCAAGCTCTTTAATGAAATTATAGTATTTATCCCAAAATCGTATTGTTTCGGTATGGGTTTGTAAATGCCCCACGCTCTGACAACCATAATTAGCAATATCCTTCATTTCGCTTTCAATATCTTCCCTTTCTTCCAATTCTAACATATCGGAAATTATTTCCTTTTTCATATCGCTTAATGAACGTTGTTTCAAGTTTTCCAATAATTGGATTATGTCTTTTCCTTCCATATCTTCCAATTCCATCGAATAATTATCATCAATGTATTGTACAATCTGTTCATGAGTCATTTGTGTGAAGTCAACCGACACGCCTTCATCATATCCCAATATATTGAAAGCCGTTTCATCAATATTGTTATACACATATAGTTCATTTTTTAAATCGCTAACATAGTAAGAGCCTTTTGTATTTGATAATTCGAATTTAGTAGTATTCATTTATTTTCCACCTTTTGTGTTTTAATTTGTGGTATTGCATCGAAAAACTATTCGATGCAATACAGGTATTCAGTTTCATCAATATCAGATGTAAACATATACAATCTTCCATTTTCAGATATTGCGAAGTGTGAAACTTCGCTTCCATCATACTGACAACCGCCGTTACAAGCGTTATACATAGGGTAACCACCACTAGAAGTGTAAGCAAGACCCAAACTATCACAATTGAAATCAAATTCTTCATCCTCATGCATTGTATCAATAATCTTTTCAATTCCGTAAAGTTCAACCTCTGTCATGTCTCTGAATTTTGGTTTTGATTCCACATAGTATAATTTCATTTTATTTCCACCTTTTCATTTTGTGTTTTGTTATGTTTCACGTGAAACTATTTGCGAACTTTTAAAGCTAGTTCATCGGCTAATTGTGCAACCGAATTAATTTTTCTAATATAAATTTCTTCTGGTGATTCCTTTTTGAAAAGCCTTGCAAACCATTTAATCATTTTAACCGCTCCTTTTAATTTGTTCTCATACATTCATCTAGTGGAATGTATGAATTTTCATAAATGATATAGAATGTATCTTCGTTCATGTCTTCTCTGTCGTCTTCGTCTATCTCCAATTCTTCGACAGTTTCCGAAAATCCTTTTACTTCACATAAGAACAATTCTTCATCCTCTTTAATTATTGCGTTATCTTCATCCGTGTATACAATTTCATAACCCATATTATTACTAATTGCATAAGTTGCAACTGTTTTTGTACCATGTTCAACTAACAACTCATAAATTTCTTTTATGTCATTTTCTTCAAGTCGAGAATCAAAATTATCTTGCAAGCCGTGAACGATGTCTAAACTAACACCAATATTTTGAATTTTTTCTTCCATATCTGATAGGCTTTCTTGAACCGCTTTTAATTCATCAAATTCGCTTACTGTAATTGATTGTAACATTGTACATTCTCCTTTTGTGTTTGGGATTTTTAAAATCAATCCTGCCTACTAACTTTTAGTAAGCAGAGTTTCATTTTAAAAATTAATATTGCACGTTTACGTTATTGTTTTTGCGAGTTGTTCCGAACTCCTTGTATTCTACTTTTCCGTTTACCTTGTTACAAATGAGGTGGAAAGTTTTTCCTTCATGTTCGCAAACCCATGTATGACTCTTTTCGCCTTCGATGTCATTTGCAAAACCAATAAATTCCTGTTGTTCTTCTGTAAAGCGTTTGTCAAGCTCCTTTTGCAATCTGTTGAACACTGCTTTTTCACCTAATAATTTAGCCATTTTTGTTAGCTCCTTTTATATCATTATTTTTTGTTTTTGTTTCTATACTTAATTATATTCGTTATTGCTTGCTTTAATTCCTTCTTTTTAAGAAATTATTTTTTATTTTTTTGTCTTACTTGGTACTCCTTTATGTTAGCACTTTTTGAATCTGCTGTCAACATCCTGTTTTCGATAAGAAAACCGAACGTTTGTTTTTGTTTGTTGCTCCCTTGCTACACACATAATATATCATGGATTATGTTACAAGCAAATAACAGGAATATTACAGTTATGTTACAAAACACGTTTTTTTATGATTTCGAGTTTCTTCTATTATAAGGGAAAAATTGCGTTCGATTTTTGGGCAAAAATCCGCTTTATATAGATAGCAATTTTCGTGCCAACTTTTCATATTTATATTACAGCAGTGTTACAAATGTATTTCAAATACAAGCTAAATTTGTAATATAACCCATGATTTATATTGTATTTATACGATATTTATTTAGAAGCCCCAGAATGCCCCAGAATCGTTTTTAAGGCTTTAAGGTATAAAACCATTACTTTCTTATTTATGCACGTTTACATGTTTTGAAAATCAGAAATAAGCGTAAAAAATAATGATAAACCATTGATATAACAGCGTTTAAAGAGGTTTAAAACCTTTATGCAAAAACTATGCATATCACTGCATAAATGTATATCGTATAAATACAATATAAC